>AMFJ01028910.1_pt1 | contig 20653 bp, 18 predicted proteins | sample 427208 | NCBI WGS metagenome assembly AMFJ01 (sample SAMN02954298, study PRJNA114691) | groundwater metagenome | biome: aquatic; feature: subsurface aquifer; material: sediment; isolation source: subsurface aquifer sediment | place: USA: Rifle, CO | collected 2008-08 | reverse complement strand
TGACACCTTTTCCGTTGAAAATTCAAAATGGCTCCCCGTACAAAACGGATTAAAAACCAATGAAAAGGAGGTCGATGATTTTGGCTTATTAGAGCCATATTTCGGGAATCCGAAGTTTTTAAAGGGCTTGAATGGGAAGTTGATAAATACTATCTACGATGATAGGAAGAAATTATTTTAGGGACTTTTTCTTGGTAAGATGATTCCGACTATCCCATGTCTTTTCGTTTGTTTCAGTTAATGCGAGGAATTCGGTTTCACACATTAATAATACCTTTGTAGAGAGTTCTGTTCTTCTTTCATCTACATACTCGTCTATCCTCTTTGAAATTTCTCGCTTAAACGACTCAAAATCAATACCTGTTTCACTTGAAAAAGAGAAAGATATAAATTTTTTACACTCATCGACTATTCCATTTATTTTCTCTTCCAAATTCATTCAAATAGACAATAAAAGTGGGTATGCATTTCCTCCGCTAAAATTTCGAGAACGTTTCGTAATGCTATATCATCCTTCGGACTTTCGATTTACCTTTCAATAGTCTTTTCAAAATAAAAGGAAAGCGTATTTGTAGTCCATCGCACGAAAAAGACTTTCAATGCTCTTATTTGCAATTCAAGGGAGTTTTGGTTTTTTACTGGAATCCGTATTGGTTAAGTCTAATTTTTGGATTTCATCTTGCACATCATACAGTGTTTGAAATTCCTTTTTAAATCATCGAGTTTTTTCATCAAAGAAATGTCCGAGATACTGTATGAAGTACCCCTCTTTTTCTCCGTTTTCCTTTGAGAAAAAGTATAAATCATTTTTTAGGTCAAAAGAATCTTTTACTCAGGATTTTCAAGAATTTTTTACTACTTCATCATTTTCACAACCATCATTTTTATTGAAATGAAGACAAGGGGTGAACTCTATCTTTTTTTCTTCAACGATCCTTGCAGAGGATTTCGTAATAGGTCGATATTCGAGAGTGGTTTCCCAATTATTTTTAAATGGAATCCAAAGTCTTCATGGATGATCTTTATTCTCCTTTTCTAATAATTCCTTTTGTTCTAGATATTCGTAATAATCCATTTCATTTTGGTCTTCTATCCGAACACTCGAATTTCCACGAGAAGTGCCTCGTGAAAGTTTTTTTGTGCTAGAGCTGAGAGTATATGAATTTTCTATACGAGTGGAATCATATACAAAAACATATCGACCCCCATACATCTGAACATCATCTTTCGAGAAGGCAATTCCAAAAATAAGAAGTTCTTTCTGTATTTTTTCATCACCTTCAGGCATATTGTATAGATCAGCAAAAAATCCTTCGTTAGGATGAAAAATGAACAAATACGCGGGCTCAATGTGCTTTCCATTTTTTAATCCTTCAGAAAATTTACTCTCTAGCCATCGCTGGTACCGAAATTCAAGAAAGTCACAATATTCCTTATTGGTTGATATAGATCCAGTAAGAAGCTTGGATGTCGGAAATTGTTCCTTTAATTTTCTTGTGAGTTTCACAAAATATGGATGATAATTTCCGAATACCCAGTTGTCAAAAAACCAAGAAGCTACTTTTCTTCCTTCATTTTCTTGAAAGCTCTGAAAAAATTCTTCTCCTCAAGATTCGAGAACGGAATATAAGTGCCCGGGTTTATTCTCAGTTCAAATTCATTTGTTCTGTGTTTTTGACATAGAATATAGTCAATAAGTAAAATTGATAAATAAAATTATATAGATTTTTCAAAAATTGAAAGGAGACATAAAAAATTTGTTTACCATCTCCTCCGAAGGAAAAATAAAAGTGTAAATTAGAGTTTAAGACTTTCTCATAAAGGTTCTCCGAACAAAAAAGAAGTCAAAGGTGGCGTTTATTATCCACCCTGCCAAGCTTTTGCATGGGGCTTAAAGCTCGATAAAGACAGTCTTTTCAAACTCTGTTCCTTTTGTTTCTTCCTCTCCAAAGCGTCTTTTGAACGATTTACAGTTTCAAAAGTGCTATTTTAACGAAAAAATATGAAGTCACTTTTAAAATCGAAGGATGAAAAGAAAATCCCAGTCGCCGTAGGATATGCGAGAATTTCCACGAACGATACTTTACAAAAACACTCGCTCGATGCCCAATCGGCAGATATTCGCAAATATGCGGAGCTCTACGGGTACAAGCTCAGGAAAATAGAATTGGAACAAGCGAGCTGAAAGAATCTCGAAGATAGACCGAAACTCAGAAAACTTTTACAGGATAAAAATTTCGATGTTATCATTACTCCGAAAATCGATAGACTCGCAAGAAACATAGTAGATCTCAATTTGATTGTTTCAGAACTCCAAGAACACGGGAAAAATGTAGCGTTCATTGAAAACAACATGGACACCTCTACCGCAAACGGAAGACTCTTTTTGAATGTCATCGGTTCATTTGCTGAATTCGAAGCCAAAGTTATCGGAGAAAGAGTAAAAAGAGGAATGCGAGAAGCCAAAGGAAAATGAATCCATGTCGGAAGACCGAGGTCAAAAGCAGAAAGAGAAGAAGACGAAGTGAAGAAAATAAGGATTCTAAGGCAAAGAAGCAGGCTTACCTATACGGAAATTGCCGAAAAACTCGGGTACTCTTCGGGAAGCGTAGTGAGAAATAAGATGGTGAGATTCAGGAATAAGAAAAAAGAAATAAAATAGTATCTGTTTTTTTGCATTGCAACTCCGAATATGCTATCATATTGACGATATGATGGTATTTTTATGTCTTAATCATTCCATATATGGCAGATGGAGAAAAAACCGAATCTGGGCTTCCTTCCCCAGAGGCAAGCAAAACCGAAGAGGAAATCGATATTTATTCGCCCGAAATTACCAAGCGGGTTATCGCTCTTGTCGAAAAAACGGATCTTCCCGAAATCATAAAACAGTATGTCATTCGCCATATTGACGAATGGGATAGAGCAGAGCTCGTGAGGCTTCTTTCGGAATACTTCGAGAGGAACCGAATAATCAGAGAACAGGAAGAAAAAGACAAAAGAGATTTTGAAGAATCAAGGCGAAAACTTATAGAAATGCTTGAGCTGGACGTGAAATATAAGGGAGACATATGGTAGAAAGGGCTCCCGATTCATACTCTTCGTGAGGTCTTGAAAGATGAGAACTCCTTGCTTTGAATACAACAAGCAGGGAGGTTGTTACGAGGCTTGAGAAGGCTGAACAAACAGTCCCGCAAAGCACGCCGAAGGCTTCCGATGCGGTACGTGATGCTGATTTTAAAGTCGATGCCCTTGATAGAAGAGGACTTATCGACTCAAAAACAAAGGAACAGTATGAAGAAATGCTCAAAAACCATCTTCTCGGAATCGATAAGCCCGTCAAAACTCAACTGAATTACAACGAATCGGCACGAGGGCTTTTGGAAGGTATCGGTTGACTCAAAACCAAAGACGGCAGAAATATTTCCGACGTTCAAGTTGATGCCTGAATCATCGAAGGAATAAGCTCTGTCTACGAGGGAACAAAAAAGGGTGTACAAATTGCAATAGAAGAATTAAAGAAACAACTCGAAACACTCATTTCCCCAGAGGAGTGGCAGAAAATCGTCGAATGACTTCTTACGATTGCAAAAGACCCCATAAAATTTATGAATTTACTCATAGAGTGAGTAAAAACCGAAGCTGCCGAAGTATGGAAAGAGGTTGAAACGATGTACAAAAATTCCACTACTCCCTGATTTTCAGCAGAGATGGGAAAGTATATTCCCGAAGTGTGAGTACCCATGCTCATCGGTACAGTTGGAGTTTGAAAATTCCTCAAAATATTTGGCTTGGAGTGACTACTTTGAGAAAAAATAATAGCAAAAATAGCCCAGCTTGACCTTGCAAAAGACCGTGGAAAATATACAGTGAGGCAATGAGAGGTATTTGGTGAATTTTTAAACAAGACCGAGGCTTTCAATAAAATCTTTACGATTGAATCACTCCCGACAAATCCAAAAAACTTTCCAGAGGCGATTCGAATAATGCGCACTATGACCGCCTATGTCATAGACCATGAGAAAACTATCCCATGAATGCACATAGAAACAAAAGGTCAGGCGAAACACAATATGGAACGATTGGTAAACAAAATGACTATGATGGTGGACCATCCAGATTTTGCCCAATATAAGAAAGAATATAAATCTTTTCTTGATGGCGATCTTGGTCGAGCCTACTACATTCTTATTCCCGAATGAAAACCGAAGTAAACTTTAAATCTTAATTTTATATTCATATGGCAACTCCTGAAGAAGTCAGCGCAAAAATAAATATATGGGAAGCAAAACACCTCGCCAAATTTGAAGATGTCGATGCTTTTTTAAGCGAACAAGAAGCTCTCGTGCTTGAATATTACAGAAAAAAATGAAATGGAAGAACTCTTGAAGAATTCAAAGCACATTTAAAGGCTGAGTTTGAACGATACAAAAGAATCCTTCCTACCATCAATCATGAAGACCAGCATGATATTTTGCAAGAACTCATAGACAACATTGCTATTCCCTATTCAAAGCTCATGTACTTTGGTGAAGTAATACCGAGTTGGGCAGTGGAAAAAGAGGATGAAATGGAGAAAAAGTTTCCTATTATGAAAATCGTACGATGAATAGTGGCAAAAATTAAAGGCAAATAAAGTATCCATTTTTCGGAATATAAAAGATCTCCATTTTTTCAGGAGATCTTTTATATTGATTGCTCGTCCGGAATAAAAGTGACGATTTTGCCTCAAAGGAAAGAATAATTCTCCCCATTTACTATTTTAATCAATTTTCGAGCCATATTTGAAAAACTGCGAAAATGACTGGACGATATGCTGAAATATTGCAAGAGTAAATTTACTTCCTTTTAATCGGCTCCATACTCAAATAGAACTCCTTGTTTAATTACTCCAACTTTTTGATAAAAAAGTCATGGACTTTATCTCTGTAGGAGTACACATATTTCCCGTTTTCAAAAGAAAATAACTGAGTATTGATTTTTGTATCATATACCTTTTCCATTATAGACTTTAATCATTCACTAAATCTTAAAGTTCAAAGACTATAATGGTCCAAATTTTCGCTTTTGATTGCATAAACTTTTTGAAAAAAATCTTCGTCATAATTTTCCATTCAGGTTATAGGGTCGAATTTTAGAGCCACTTTATATCAAGAATCGGCGAAAGTTTTTATGAAATCGAGTTTTTTCATAATTTGTTCTTTCTTTCAAAAGTTATCGAATGGATTTATAGAAACAGAAAAGCCAACTACGAACCTTTCATGGGGATGGAAGCGGACTTTAAAACGAGAAAGCTTCGTTCTCGCCTCTATAATGAGGTTGGGATATTCATCCAATAACTTTCTGAAAAATGCTGTATATTTTGTGAAATCATCAAATAAAAAAGTGTCGGTATATTCTCCTATATTTAAAACCATCTTTTTTTCTTTTCAGAAGTCTTCTAAAAATTTCGTCACCTCTTCTTTTACATTACAATAAATGGTTAATTCAGGATTGAGTTTATTTGAATCCAAAAGATAGCAATATTTACAGCCCAGGTTGCAGTTCTGTCATATTTTCACATTAAAAACTTGGTATCATCTTTCCCTCCAGACACCCATACTTTGGAATCCTCCTCAATGAAAATCATCCACAATCAGATTACTTCATTTTTTTAAAAATAAGAAGTTGTTGCGTATATCCAGTATATTTGCCTTGTATGACGTTAAATTTAAATTTCATAGTTCTCATATATTACAAAAGGGTGATATCTCATGATAAGAATCGTATTTAATTACGTCTGCCTTGGTATATGTTGCTTGAATATTTTTTATGATTGCCTTTAAAGTATCGGTGTCTTTTAGTCTTGAATCTCTGTATATTTTCATATGAAGGCTCGTTTCAAAAATAAATATAATTTTATTATACGAAGAATTTATAAAATCGCTTTTTTATTTCTATAAAACCTACGATTTACCAATAAAAAAAACGCACTACATGGCTAAAAGTAGTGCATTTTTCGTCAATCATTTTCGTCTCCTGTCCGAGAGACAACGAAATTATCTTTCATTTTTCGCATCCCAATCGCATTTCTCTCAATTTTCTTTTGTTTTTCTTCAGAAAAATCAATTGAATTGTTTAGTATCTTTCTTTGATTCGAATGAAAAATCAGGAGAGGCGAATAATCATCTGTCACGAGGTATTGCACCCGATAGAAATTCCATCTCCCCAACCCTTCTTTCAATCGCTTTATATTTTTACTTTTCATTATCTTTATGAAACTTATGACCAAGGAACTTCTCGCAAAGTTCCGATCTACTGGAAGTCAGGAAGAATCTCCTGATCCAATAATTATTTGCAAGTTCTTTAATCCAACAGGAACTGGAACTTGGTATGCAACAGAATTTGATGAAGAAACAGGAATATTCTTCTGATACGTTTCTATTTTTTGAGATGAGTGTGATGAGTGGGGGAATTTCTCTCTTAAAGAACTCAAAGAATTCAGAGGAGGTTTAGGACTCTGAATTGAACGGGACCTTCATTTTCCCCTCTGTAAATTTTCAGAAAGGAAGAATTAAATACAAAAACAACGATAATTACTTTCGGGGGCGTCCCATTATTCAAATCATAGGAATAGCCCGTAGAGACGCTCCCATTTTAAAAATACCAATCATGAACAACTGAATATATGACATTGATAAGGAAGTTTGCTCTATTAAAAGCTACAGGCACGAATATTCCCTTCTCTTTCTTCTCGAAAGAGCAAATCTACAAAAACAAAATAAAATAAAAATAAATTATCCGCTTCTTATCACGATTCTGGAAAAAGAAACCGTCTGTGACGCACTTTTACTTCCGCTTGACGGCGAAGCACTCAGGAAAATGTTCTTATGTATTGTCCGTGAGCTCTACCACCATTTCAGAAAACACAAGAGCAAAGAAGAAGCGACCGTGCTTATAAACGGCTCCGTTTTCTCGGTTTCGATGATTAAAAAATCACTCGTGTTCGAGTGCGTATATGCGAAAGGACTCAAAATAACCGAGGGGAATCAAGATACTTCAGATTTCGTTTTTAGGATGTGGCAAACAGATTTTGAAAATACAGACAAAAACTTTTCGTAACGATTCACTATGCAAAACAAAAACAAATTATCACTCCTCTTTCAAAAAATGGAACTTCGAGGGTTATTGAAAGATGGAGTCTTTCATACTCCCATCGATTTTTTCGCAATCCGAAAACCAACCTATTGGGAAGAGCTCAAAAATTCCGTCTATGTCATCGATTTTTCAGCCAAAGACGATTTCTTTATAATTTCCACCGTTTCGGATTGTGCCTCTGTTGAAAATCTTGAGTTTGAGATTTGGTTTTCAAAAACGGATTGAAACATCATTTGAGCTTTCAGCTACAATCGGTCCTGACAGGTGGAAAAAATGACGGAAGAGCAAATCGAATGAATCATAGAATCTCTCTTTGATCCTTTTGAGTATGATATAGTCTTTCCTTATGAAAAAGAGAAGGATAAGAACAGTAAAAGGAAAACGCAAAAATGATAGCACGAAAAACTATCTTTTTTCTAAAAATCTATATAATACTATCGTTTATGGAAGGTTTTTATATTTTATTAGTATTAATTTTTTAAATATGGATAGTTCAAATAAAACTATAAACCAATACATAAAGCAATTTATAATTAGGGTAAAAAAGGATTCTCAATTCCGAGCTAAAACTATAGCTATAGCTATAGTTTTACTGAGTTCTCTATATTTTTGATGGCACGTTGTTTCCAGTAATATCGAACAGAAAAAAAATGTGATTTCCCGAGAAAAACAATCATTAAAGACAGAAGAATTAGCCGTTACTTACGATGAAAATCAGGTGTCTGAAAAGGATTTTTCAGACATTTTGTTTACACTTGAATGAGTTGGAATAAATAAAGAATTAATCCAGTTAGCAAGGGAAAAGAATGACCTCAATGTTTCATTGTCCGGTTCCACTTTGTTGTGAGAAGCAATGGGTAAGCAGAATACTGATTTAATACAGTTGCTTGTTGAAAGGTGAAAAGTGGATACAAAAGAGGAGTATTATACTGTGGAAAAGCAACTAAACTGAGCACGTGACAGGGGTCAGAAGATATTGTTATGAAAGACTCTTCAGATGCTTTTTTACCAAAGGCATATTGCTGATGATGAAGTTCTAAAACTCCGTTCCATCATTAATAGTATTTGAGATATAGCTGGTAAGAGAGCGTTGATTAACAGACTCGACACCACAAGAGATTTTAATTTTATTGTAGAGAGTAGTTATTATGAAACAAAATATCCTCTTGAAATAGCATTTGCTGAAAATAATGAACCACTAATAGAATTGCTTTTAAATAACTGAGCAGAAATAAATGATTCTATTGTATGAAATATAATGAATAGATCTTTAACGATTGAGAATGAAAAAACATTTTCTAAATACTTTTTAGAGTATTACAAAAAAAGTGAATATTTAAAAACATCTACTTTGTCTTTAGTGAGTCAAACTATTTCGAAAGATTTGTTAGATTATTTCTTTAAAAATGGAGCAAAATTAGGTACTAATCCTAAAGTTATAAATAGATTCATTAATGTATCTTATACGCTTTGAGAAGGTAATAATCAACCAGTATTAGATTATCTCTCCGAAAGATGATTAACTTTCGATGAGGAAGGACTGAAACAGGATCTGATTTCCTATATTTACGATAACAATGTTGATAAGGCTGAAAATATATTGAAATTATGAGTAAAGCTACCAATAACTGACTTGAATTGAAAATTTAGAGGTGAAAAGGCGGACAAATTATATTATGCAACTATGTTATTTCTTTTCAAAAATTGATTTTCAGATTGTGGACTAGTGAGATATAAATTACAACAAAATTACAAGACTTCACTTTCGCCTATAGTGTGTTCTTCGGCATCTATGCAAGAGTTACTCGATGCAATATGAAATAAGCGAGTCAAGGCTTGTTTATCTTGAGATGCTATGGTTTCACCAGAGTCAGAAAATCTTTATAATCTCAAGTGCACGAAGGATGGCGTACTTAAAACTACATGAGATATTTGGAAAGAAAGTAACCTTACTTTTCCATAAAACTGATACCAAAGTTTATCTAAAGTATAAATACCATTTATTTTAAATTCTTTTATTTTTCTATGAAACGCTCAGTTCCTATATTTATTCTTTCAATAATCATTTTATGAAGTCTTTCCAATGCCAATGCATGAGGGTTGAGTGACATCGAATGACATTGGGCAAAATCCATGATACAATCGGCAGTTTCTAAGGGAATTATCAAAGGATATTCGGATGGAACTTTCAAACCTGAAAAATCAGTATCTTTCATAGAGGCTTGTGCTATAGCATTTAGGACTTCTGGGGTAGTAAAGGTGTCCGAGGAAAACGCTTCTTCAGACTGGACAAGCCCCTATACTTCATATTATATCATACACGCCTATGACAGTGTATATAAACCGGAACGAAACGGTTCAGATGATCCTATGACGAGAGAAAAGGCACTCTACGTCCTACTGAAAGCAAGGGGAATTTCTTTTGATATAGTCTACGAAAAAGTCTTTGCAGAGAAATGAAAGGATACAGGTTTTTCTGATACAGCACCGAATGCTTCTTATTCCATGTATGTTAAATACGCCAAGGACAATAAAATCGTAAACGGATATGATGGAGTGCATTTTGGATATGGAAAACCCGTTTCCAGAGCAGAATTTGTGAAGATGGCGCTCGGGATTTTCGATCGCACTAACCTGAAAAGTTCGGCTGACTATATTAGCGAGATAAGTCTGACGATTCCTGATTCCGAGAAATATCTCACCTATTCCAGTAATTACAATATACAGGGGCAATCATTTACAGATTCCACAAAGATACAAGAGGACGGGAAAGAACTTTACAATGGACGATGGTATAACATACAAAGTGATGCTTACTACGCAGCCATGAATCAGAACCAAACGCCCATAACCGTATCAGGAAGCTTTGGAAATATAAAACCCGTGATTCATACGGAATCAGATGGTTGGACATTAGCTTTTCGTGATGGATTGGCTTCCAAATACAGCTGAAACAACCAAAGGGAGATTGATATTATACGATATAATGAAAATTTTTATTTTGAAGATTTAGGACTGGATGCAAATTATCCTGTTTTAGGGGGGATTCAGAGTTTTCAAGAATTGAAATTAATAGGACAACAACTTTTTGAAAATGATGGAACTAATGGAACTAATATAACTAATATTAAAACTTTTATAAGGGTTTTGTTTGTTGTAAGTCCATATTTTGAAAAAGTAGATTTATATACCGCTTTAGATTTAAAATAAAACAAGATTTTCTCTTTTAACTTTTTACGCCTAAAAATATATGTCAAAAACATTCAATAAAAAAATAGTTGCTTGATTTATTCTCACCATAAGTTTTTTAAGTTATTTTTACGAATTAGGATTTGCGGACGCATGATTTACTTGGGAGCAACTCAAGACCTATAGCCAAGGATTTATAGGGGAAAACGAGCCATTGGTTAAATTGAATACCTTAACAGATACTTTTGTTGGATATTTTAATAAATCAGGTGAAATAGAAGGTTATACATTTCCCACCTCAGGGATTGCGTACGAAAATCAATATCCAGAAGGATTGAAAAACCAGTACACCAAATTATTGGAAGGAAAAAAACTCATTATCCCCGCCTACCATATCGCTTCAGCAGAATTATTGAATAAGTCGGAATTGACCAATGATTTCCCGGAATTGAATAATCAAAACTCCATGAATCATCTCGCTTTTGTTTTAACAAATTTTCCATATTCAAATTGGAAATCTTCTTTGCATAATATAAAATCAAAAACAACCGAGATAACCAATGGTGCTATAACAGAAGAAGAGAAAGTAAAACGAATCTACGATTGGATTACAAATAACATAATTTATGATGAATATAGTTCACAGTATATAAATTGAAAAATTACAGAAGCTACCTATAAGGCAAATGTAACAACAAGTGTATATAATCCCTTTGGGACTTTTGATAATAAGAAAGGTGTTTGCCAAGGAATCTCGTATTTATTTTATTTCATGCTGGAATTTGCAGGAGTTAAAGGCTCAGGAATAGAGACTGGTTATCTTCTCACTAAATATCTCTCCCATCAATGGAATAGGGTCGGGGATTATTATTTTGATGTAACAGCAGATTTATCTGCTAAAAATAGGTATCTTCATTATAAGTTACCCAAAGAAATCATGAATTTAGATAGAGAACAAGGAATTAGTTCACAAGTTTATTTAACAAAGAAAGGTTCAGATTTCTCAACTCAATTAATTTCAAATACCTTAAACTATGTAAAATCAACTTCTAATTATAATTATAGAAATACATACTATTATCAATGAGCTTCTAGTTTAAAGGGAAGTTTTAGTCTGAAGAATTTTGAATTCGCCTACTGAAAAGTGCTGGATATTAATGAATACGGTCAATTCACAGATTATGCGGGGAACCAGAATAGATTTTCTTCCTTAAGAACCTTTGCTATGAAAGATGATATTATGATGGAGAATGCATTAGTATCATGATTACTAACTAGCAAAACTGTTTCATTAGCAACCTATAATGGCAGATCCGTAATGATTGACTTGATAACTTCCGTTTCGGAATCACCTCTCAATAAACCTGTGTATGAACCTATTTTTGAAAATCTCAAGTCTAACTCAATACTCTATTCAAAACCAGAAATTCCTTTATTTGACACTGCTACATCTTCCTTAATAGTCGCCCCTATTCCTGTTACCCCAATAGATAATATTCAAGTGGTTCCAGCAACTAATATTACTAAAGCTGTACCGAATAATCCACCGCCCGTAATAAACACACCAAATGTAACCGTAGTAAAAAATTCAGATACTCAAAATTTGAAAGTAAAAACCGTCTGAGATGGACTTATTCGAAAATTAGAGATTTTATCAAAATGAAATATCAAAAAAGAAAAAGCTTATTATGGTAAAGTCTTTGCCTTTTTGGATGTAAAAATTAAAGAATGAAAAACGCTTTACCCAGAGCTGAAAAAGTACTTAGTACTTGCGTATAATAAGAAATTTTAAATAGTCTTGAATATCTACTTTTTATTATTTTATTTTTTCTTTTATGCAACTTTTGAATCATGTGGGAATCATAGTTTGCGTTAGTATTCTATGAAGCCTTTCCAACGCTCATGCATGAGGATTGAGCGACATCGAATGACACTGGGCAAAATCAATGATTCAATCGGCAGTTTCTAAGGGAATTATCAAAGGATATTCAGATGGAACTTTCAAACCTGAAAAATCAGTATCTTTCATAGAGGCTTGTGCTATAGCATTCAGGACTTCTGGAGTAGTAAAAACATCTGAAGAAAACGCTTCTTCGGACTGGAAAACCCCTTATCTCTCGTATTATAATACAAACTCCTATGATGAGGTATACAAGCCAGAGCGAAATGGTTCAGATAATCCTATGACAAGAGAAAAGACACTCTATGTCCTATTGAAGGCAAGAGGAATTTCTTTTGATATAGCCCATGAAAAGGTCTTTGCAGAGAAATGAATGGATACAGGTTTTTCTGATACAGCGGCGAATGCTTCCTATGCCATGTATGTTAAATACGCCAAGGATAATGAAATTGTAAACGGGTATGATGGGATTAATTTTGGATACGGAAAAACCGTTTCTAGAGCAGAATTTGTGAAGATGACACTTTGAGTATTTGAACGAACCGATTTAAAAACCTCAATTGATTATATCAGCAATATAAAGCTCACAATTCCTGATTCTGATAAAATTACATATTCTGAGAATGCAATCATAAAGGGGCAATCTTTTACAGATTCAACGAAAGTACAAGATACCAGTAAGCAAATCTACAACAATAGATTGTATATGATTCAGAGTCAAAGTTATTATGATTCAATGAATGCAAATCAAACTCCGATTCAAGTTGCTTGAAGTTTTTGAACTTCACAGAAAATTTATAATGCAGAATCAGATGGATGGACTTTGATGTTTCAAGATGGAAGTTCTTCTTCAACTAGTTGAGATGTTCAAAAAATTATTGATATTATAAGATATAATGAAAATTTTTACTTTGAAGATTTAGGTCAAGATGCAAATTTTCCAATATTAGGAGGAGTTAAGAGTTTTCAAGAATTCAAATTGGTTTGAAAACAAGTTATGACGAATTATGGAAATTATAAATCTACTTATGATATTAAAACTTTTATAAAGGCTTTATTCATAGCAAATTCTACATTCAATGGTGCGTCTTTACGTGCTGCATTATACCTAAAATAATTTTTATCGCCTAATGATTCATATTATGGACAAAGAATCTTTATATAAAAATGCAATAAAAGCAGGACGAACACTGAAAAATCTTGAAAATCTTAGAATAGAAATGACTAACTGATGAATCAAAGATGTGCCAAAATATGATCCTTCTGATGGGTGAGAAAATGCAGAATTCTTATTTCTCTTGGAAGCCCCTGGAAGAATGTCTGCAAATCGTAATGGAAGTTGATTTATTTCAAGAGATAATAATGATCCGACAGCAAAAAATTGTTCTACTTTTCATCAAGAGACTTGAATTCCTCGTGAAAAAACTTTAAATTGGAATATTGTACCTTGGTATATAGGAAGTATTGACCAAAAGAAGATTCGACACCCTGCCAAAATAGATATCGAGGAAGGATATTGATTTTTAATCAGATTAATTGAGCTTCTGCCAAAATTGAAGGCAATCGTCTTACAATGAAAATCTGCTCAAAAAATCCAGAAAAGACTCGAAGACTATTTTTTAACAAATAAAAAAAATATTTTAATTCTTATTTGTCCTCACCCGAGCAATCAATCTATCAATAGATATCCTCAAAATCGAAAACATATAATGAGAACATTTTTAGATGTAAAAAAACTTATTGAATGATAGTTTAATCTATCTTTCCTAACCATATTAGACTATGCAAAAGGATTATTACAATACTATCTATTGGGTTAATATTCCAGGAACTAAAAAGGATGAAACTTTTTCAAGTGGAAGTCCCTCTTTCGATTTGTCGATGTTGAAAGAATACAATGAAAAAGGCTATAATATTTATCAAACCGTCAATACATTCATAGGAAGCAAAAGACAGGCTGTGGATCTCGCTGAGATTCAATCTTGTTTTATCGACATAGATTATCCCAAGCTTGTTTGAACCTGATTTTCAGAAGAAGAAAAAAAGATGAGAGCTTCTTTTCTTGAAAAAAAATTCAGAATAGAAGTCCTTCCGTCCATAAGGAATATTAAGAAATGCTATGATATCACTCCTTCAACCATTAATGTAACCCATAAAGGATTCCATATTCTCTACGAATACGATACAGATTGTCATTTTATCGATGTTGATCTTCATACTGAAATAAATACTCTCCTTTGAGACCTTCTTAATGGCGATAAAAATGCACGGGATGTGGCTCGTGTGTATAAAGTGGTTGATTATGTTGACTGGAAGGGTGGATATAAAGGAAAAATAAAAAATCTTTCCTTTAGAAAAATAAAAGTTATTGATTGAAAGGAGTTCATAGAAGTACCAAAGAAAATCACCCGAGAAATCATCCAAAAAAAGATGAATAAGGTCTATAAAGACCGAGATATTCCGAAAATATATGAGGCATTTCTCAAGAGACAATGAAAGGATGGACGAGCTCAATTAAATCGTGAGAAAATCAACGATATTGACGGGAAAGATTTCATAGATGGACTCTCCCGATTTTTTCAGGATCATCAAAATAGAAAAACGGGGGCATACGATGAAGGTAAGCTTCAAATTATTTGTAATAGGCTCAAATATAAAAATGAAGGAGTCTGAAAATATGCGATGCTCGAAGATGACGGGAATACTCCCACTTCTGGCTTAAGGCTCAATGAAAATAATGGAGTCTTTCAGATAGATGATTACTCTAAGAAAAATAGAATAGGAAACTCAAATTTTCTCACCAATTGGATTTTATCAGTACTCGGACTTGAAAAGAAAAAATTAGGTGCCGAGCGTAACAAGATACTTGCTTCCGTCTTCTGAATCGGCTGGAATAGTCTTCCCGAGAAGAAAACCCCGATAAATTCAAAGCTTCTTCACGATTACTTTCATGAACGCGTTCGGTTTCCCGATGAATCACGAAAGGTTTTCAATACAAACAATGATCTCGGAAAACTACCACAGATTCCATCTGTCGCAAAAGTATATTTTGCACTTTTTTCATACATTCACGACAAAATCACTAAAAATAACACCATTTCATTTGATAAAATAGACCGTGGGTACAAGATTGAATATGACGATTTTTTCAAATTCGCTTTCCCTTGAATAGATACTCCTTCAAAAGTAAAACATCATAAAAAGAACCTCATCCCGATTCTTCAGGAGTTTTCGAAGATGGAAATACTTTTTGAAAGCTTAAAAAATGGAACCGTCGAATGGAAGCGGATTATCGATGTACAATTTCCAAAAATCTCCCACCATAGAGGGATAAAAGATTATTTTTTCATTAAGCCTCTTGAGGAAATACATTTTTCGTTTTGAGATAAACAAGCATTTTTCAACAGAAATATTCTTTCTTACGAGGAAACCTTCGGCGAAACCAAATTTACCGATTTCCTTTTATATGCGGAAGCAATGATTCAAGAAAATACCCATGATTTCTCGATAAAGACCGAATATATTTTTGAATTCCTATGACTTACGGGGGTTGAAAAATCCAAAGACAACACTCTTAGGAAACACCTAAATAATGCTATTTCCACCAAATACGGATTTTTTAAATCGTACTCTATCCAAAAAGGAACCGTATATATTTCAAGATTTGAAAAGGATTTTAAAAAGAAGAAAAAAGTAACTACCCCATAATCCATGCAATATGTTTGAAAACAAACAGGAAAGCGTCACCGATAAAATTTATGCGTATTCGTCCGGTCTTCAGAAAAGTATTCGAAGGGGTCTTGTCGAAGACTCTCTGTTTTACGCAAATAGAATGATTACAGAGTTTCCGAAAAATAGTAATGCGGTTTTGAAAAAGCTTCTTACGTGTTTGACGGAAGATATCGGATTTGCAAATCCTCCGCTTGCATTCGAGCTCTATCATTTCTTAAAACACGAGAATCGGAAGGCTTGAGCCATCAGGAATAATGCCCAGCTTGAACTGGTTGCAAAATTTGCCCTATCGACAAAAAGCCGAGAAATAGACAACTGCATTTGTTCCTGTACTTTGTTTGATTATCAAGAGGATTCCGCTTTTATTCGAGAATATGAAAAGGATCATTTCAAATTGAATTCTGAAAGTTTTAAAAGAAGTATATCCTCCCTCAATCCTGAACTTTTCAACTTTCTCTGACTTCCAGCTTCAAGGGTAGAAAGATCGTATTTGGACAGTCTTTATCAAGAATACAACGAAGAAATAGAATCCAGACTGGAAGAATTTGGGAAAAATATGCCAGGCGAATATTCTCATATTTACTCCACTTTAGCCCTAGAAACCAAAAATTTCGGCGATGGACTCATACTTCTCTATTACACCTTTTTTTATCTCTTTTCTAAATATGAAACTGAGCTTCTTCCATTTTTTACCGAGCCAGAAGAGCCCATAAAAATCAACATAGAATCATATGACTATAAAAAAGACAGAGTAATTCCAGATTATGTTTACGATAAACATACGAGTCAATGAAGGCGTCTTTGAAGAGGGTTTATCCATTTTTTCACGGAAGGGGCGAAACTAACAAACAAAGTTCTCATCTTGAATCAGAAGTATGAAAATATTATTTTCAGTCCAGAAGGTAAATTGAAACTTCTAAAAATTGATAAAAAGGGGTTGTAACCGAAGGGGCGGTAATCACAAACTTTCATTATAAAAGGGGCTGTATCCGCAGGCTAATGACTCGGCGATTCTCCTTTACCAAAGCTCTCTGTCACCTATCGTTTTACACTCTTTATAAGAAAAGGAAAAGGAAAGATTAAAATAGAGGATATAAAAATTTCAAGAAGCTCTTTCTTTTTAAAAGATTATTTCATTCACTCATTCCAAATATTCAGAAACTGTCATATTTAAAATTCTTCATAGTTTAGAAAGTTATTTTCAAGAATCTTATCAATCCAAGTTTTCCATTTCAAGACTTGGATTTTTTTAAAACTCGAAACCATAAAAATGTACTAAAAGATTTTTCAAAGAAAAGTCACGAAATGCCCCTGAAAGGATTATTTTTAACGATAATTTATATAGACCGAAAAAAGGTCAATCATTTTAATTTTTTAGTTATGTCAGAAGTTTTATCTCAAGTAAGCGGTTCTCAAAGAATCGAAAGTTATAATTTTAATGGAAATACAGGGGTCTTTACCAAAGAATCCGACAAAGGTGATAAGGAACAAATATTTCTTATTCAGCCTTTTATTATCTTAGACGTCAAGAGACAGTATCTTTTGGAAGATACGATTCTCAGCTCAAATGGAAACAAAAAATGAGCAGGGCTCTATAGATCTCCTATTTTTTCAGAGTCGTCAAACGAGACATTTTCACTCTACGGATTCCAAGACGGAATTTTCAAATCTGTTACGGGGACGCAAGAATTCAATCATAGAACCATCGAAACTCTCGTTCAGTTTTCATCCGATTTAAGGCTCAATAAAAAAGTCATCATTTATGGAATCATGAACGAAAAGCTTTGTCAAATCACCTGCTCCGGAGGGAATTTTAATATAGTCTGGAATTTCATTCAAAAACATACTTTTACCAATCTTTTCCCTTTTTGCTCAATAAAACCCATACTAAAAAATGGGCTACACAAGAAATATTTCGCCCTCGATATACAATTTTTTCAAACCTGAAAAATAAAACCGACAGGAGAAAATATTTCTCAATTTCTGAAAGGAATAGAAGTCTATATGGAAAATTTCAACGCATCTCTTCTCGGAAATGACAAGATAGGAGCTCAAGTTCTTCAGGATTTTGAAGAGAGAATAAGGAAGTATCGCGGTATCTCGGACCAAAAAAATGAAGAAACAATCGAAGAAACGCCTATCGCCACTCCTCCAGAAAGAGAAATGCTACCAGAAATAAAAATTCCTAAAGAAGAAATCGATATGGGAAATTTTGAAGAAATAAATATGGATTGGCTACTGAACGGGGACGAGTACGCTCCGTCAAAACCAAAAGATGGAATCTGAGTTTGGGAAAAATAAAAAAGCAAGAAAGTATAGGGGGACCAAAAATCCCTCTATTTTCATTTTTGGTTTTCCTTCAATTTTTTCAGTTTCAATATTTTTGAATATGTCTTGGTTTTAAACCACCATTTTTATGGGGCGTAGATGCCCTTCATTTTTGAAATGAGTATATTTCTTAGCATTCCTAAATTTACAGATTTTTCAATTGCCCTATGAGCTCTATTCGAAGGATTCTTTGGAAAGCCAATTTTTACTTATATTTTGGGAAGAATTATTTATATTTCTATTTAGTTATTTCTATTTTTCAGTTTTCTTCTTTTAGTCTTTTCTTACTTTCTCTTTTACTTTTCTTATAAAGAGTGTAAATCCATCGTCCGATACAGGCTTTGACAAAGGAGAAACCACGAATTGATTTCCTGCGATTACAACCCCTTTTTAAACAAAAGTTTGCGATTTCGACCCCTTCGGTTTCAGCCCCTTTTGGTTGGGAGGAAATAAAAACAAAAAATGAATCGGGCAAGAAAAATTAAACGATAATTTAACCTGAAACACCATTCATTTTAAAATATCACCTATGATTCAATTTGCCTATACAAAAGAAAAACTTGTAAAATTTATGAGAGACAGAAACTACCTGAAAGAAGTCCTTTCGATTTCAAAAGACCGTCAAATATATCTTCTTCTTGAGAAGAACACAGGAAAGATGTCAAAGTACATGGTTACCGTCCAGCTCTGAAACCAATTCGTTTGGCAAAAGAGCGGAAATAACTCGGAAGACCTTGCAAATTACCTCCATCCATTCCTTGTCAAAAATGATTTGATACCAAAAGAAACTCCAATGGACCCGCTCGGATGGATTCGAGATAATCTTTCGTCCATCTTTTGAGGTGGTGAGAAAAAGACGGAATCTGTTCAACAAACCATACCGATGAAGGTACAAAAACCGATTCCAAAAGAAACGGGCAAGTCCGAACCATGAATCAGACCAAAAAAGCAATGAGAAGCGGAAGAGAAGGAAATCCTACAAAAGAAACTCGGGGAGATTTTTGGGAAGGGCTACCGAAACAACTGAATCGAGACTTTCCACACGAAAGGAAAAATACTCCTTTTCTCGGAAGCAAACGGAAAACTTGGAGTTTTTGAAGACACTATCCCTTTTTGGAAAGAACTCATTATAGCTTATCTCATGGCTTTGCCCGAGAGAGTAAAGCAGGGGTTTGAAGTACCCGAATACGTCGGAGTAACTTATAACACCGATAAGGTTATAAAAATCTATATTCACAATTTTCTTGATACCGCGAGCGGAAAAGTCGAGCAGGCTATGGAAGCCTTCGACCCAAAAGAGGAGGATCGCCCATTTTCCCTTTGCTCAGAGGAGGAGGATTATTATATCAGCAGACCATCGCTCACTTGTTGGATAGAGGATTTATTTCGGAGTCTTGGAGTAAAGGAAGTGCAAAGCTTGGTTGGGTAAAAAACCCTATCTCAATCAATTTCCTCCTATTTTCCCATAGGGGGATTTTCTTTTGCAATTTCGCTAAATTTCCATATGATTTTATCATATTTTTTCTTTAGATTCCTATGGCACTCACAAAACAAGAAAAAGTAACACTTTGATTACGTTTGAAAAACATCCGTAAAAACGGAAGACACGGGAAAATGACGCAAGAACAGCTTGCGGAAAAAGTCTGAATTCCTGTCATTACCTATATGAAAATGGAACAGGGGCACACGAAAAACCCATCCTTTCTAACTATTTGGAAGATATGCGAAACTCTCGGGTATTCTCTTGATGAGTTTGTGAAGGGGGTGGAGAAAAAAGAAAATAACAAATAATCTACTAAAAAAAACCATGTTCGAACAAACATTCAAAAATATTGACGATATTCTCCATAAAGACGCAGGGTGCGGAAGCGAGCTCGATTATGTCGAGCAAACCTCATGGATTCTCTTTCTCAAATATCTCGACGATCTGGAGAAAGACAAGAACACCGAGGCTCTTTTGTCGGGGAAACAGTACAAAGCGATCATAGATTCGAAATACCGATGGGAAAACTGGGCGGTTCCAAAAAATGAGGCTGGAAAAATCGACCACAATGTAGCTCTTTCTGGCGATGACCTTCGGGATTTCGTCGATCACGAACTTTTCCCGTATTTGAAGAAATTTAAACACTCTGCCGAGAGTCCCGATACTATCGAATACAAGATTGGAGAAATCTTCAGCGAGCTCAAGAACCGTATACAGAGCTGATATAATCTCCGAGAGATTCTGAATATGGTCGATGAACTACATTTTCAGACAGCGACCGAAAAGCACGAGCTTTCTCACCTTTACGAGGACAAGATTAAAAACATGGGGAATGCGGGGCGAAACTGAGGAGAGTATTACACTCCGCGTCCGCTCATCCGCAC
>AMFJ01000317.1_pt1 | contig 20671 bp, 21 predicted proteins | sample 427208 | NCBI WGS metagenome assembly AMFJ01 (sample SAMN02954298, study PRJNA114691) | groundwater metagenome | biome: aquatic; feature: subsurface aquifer; material: sediment; isolation source: subsurface aquifer sediment | place: USA: Rifle, CO | collected 2008-08 | reverse complement strand
AAGGACTTCATTCTGGGGTAAAAGCCGCCTTGAATGTGTCATCTGACATATTTGAGATTGGAGTCGGAGGAAGTCATACCTTATTTCTCGTATTATATTCTGATTTTATATAGATTTTCTCATTGATGAAGTCAGGAGTGCATTCTTTAAATGTCTTCTCATAAGCATAACATACTGTCGCATCTGCTCATAAGGCTATACCCTCTTCCAACCTTTTTGATAATATTCAAGCGACTATCGGCTTATTGAGTGGATCTCTTTCCTCACGCTCAACTATGGAGGCCATAATAAGAGTATCGATAAAGTCCACTCAAACAAGCCTTGCAAACAAGAAATCCTTATATATCCTTTCCTCAAATGTATCTAATGCGATTCAAACAACATCTTCCAATTTAGAATCCAAAGCTATCCTGTAGGTCTCAGGATAAATAAATCATTCAAGAGATTTCGCACTTTTAAGAAAAGCATATTTTTCTTTAAGTCCTTTTGGAATATTATTTGAGTATTCAGTCAGATCGCCTGCTTTTATTACTCAGTTTTCTGCCAGCATCTCATCTATATCAAATATGTTCCAACCAGGAAGGATCATTATTTGCCTATCAAGTGAAACAGGTTTATTCAAATTTCTCTGAAATGCCTCCAAAAGCGTAGTGTTATATTTGATTTCATAACTTCAAGCCATAAGCTTTATATCTGGAGCCATGGTTTTTAACCAGATCTTATAAAAGATCAGATTTATGTCCAGCTTCAATCTGCTTGGAATCTGACTAATCGTATCATCCTTCTTGATAGTATATGTGCCTTCTGCAACTTCTGTATTTCAAACGCTTATAATTGCATAGACCATTAGTGCTCATATGATGTGCACTGCTATAAGTAATAATTTCTTCATGTTGATTAGTTAAATGATTGCCTTAACTTTATAGCGTCTTGCAGGTCGACGATTTCTTCAACCAAAGAAATTTTAATAATAAATTCAAGAATTCTTTCTTTCTCAATATTTGGAAAAGAATTCATTAATAAAATAATTAAATCACTCTCTATCTTGTTAATATAATCTTTACCATGTAACTCCTCAAAATATTTCATTCTTGAACTTGTTGTTTTTCTTTTATTAAGTTTATTTTTAAACTCGGGGAATATTTTATTTGCATCTATATATATTACTGACAACAAATAATGAAAAAAAGTGAAAAAATTATCAAAAATTAATTCAAGAAACACAAAAGAGTCAATATTAAATTTTTCAGATAATAACTTAGATAATTCCTCAATTTTGAGATGTATTTCCTCCTTGGAACCATGATTATTTTCTATATCAATTAGCATATTTTTTGATGACTTAGATCTTTCACCACTTATTATTTTTTCCGCTAATGATTCGTTATTAATTGTCACCTTTGTCAGTCTGCTTCTTTTGAGGGCATTTCCAATATTTGTCCTTGTAGTTGTAAAAATTGCTAATAATCTCTCACTGAGTTTATTTTCTGGTTTAAGCCTTGAAATCTCTTCTTCAAAAACCCTTTTCTCATCTTCTGGAAGCTTTTCATAGATTACTCTGGCTTTCAATAGGTCTTTAGAAGGAATGTGTTCACTTGCGTTTTTAGCTTGCCCCATACTTAGTTCTTAAAAAAATATTTTTATATTTTAGCACAATTTATATGTATTGCAAATTTAGTGATTCTTTCTGATGAAGAGAGGTTCTAGAGTGCTTCAGGAAAAGCTAAATATATCAGAAGGAGGACAACTTTTTAAAGTTCCCTCAAATATCTTGATTCTTTTTTCATTTCAAAATTTACTTTCAAGTTCAATGCTTGAATATATTTCTGGAGCTCAGCTTTCATTGGCAGAAGTTAGGAACATTGGAAAAACAAGTTCATCATGAAGCATAGGATTTAAGCATCTCTCAGCAACTCTTACCGCAATTTTAGCATAATCAGCGACACTCAAGAACTCAGGCAACTCAAACGAATTAATCTTTCCTCACAATACTGTAAATGGATATGGGTAATTCCTTAGAAAATCTATTTGCTCAGAGTTAATATCAATAATTGATTTAAGATCACCAAAATCTTTAACAACAAAAGAGAGCCTTTTATCGCTCATTCTTCATTTCAGCTTGTAGATAAGATTAAATCAAGCCTCATCATAGAGGCTTGATGCAAATCAAAAGCAGGTATCAGTAGGTATTGCAAATATCATTTTGTTCTATTTCTTTTCTTTATTAATTGTTCAGCTTGAAGTAGCACCAGTGAATTCGGTCAGATCAGTAACGTTTTTCTGTACCTCATTTATTGAATCGCTCACCTTATTAACTGATTCAACAACTTTATTTGCTTGATCGATTTTTTGGTCAACAACCTCTTTAACTTGCCTGGCTTGGTTTATTGTTTCTTGAGCTTGCTTAATCTGAAGCATGCTATCGGTTATTTCTGAAGCTCCGCTTCAGAAATTATCAGCATTGCTTTTTAAATTCAGAAGAGCCTTATTAAGATTGCTTGTGCCTAATTTTTCTCAATATTCATCAACTGTATCTTTCGGCAGTAGGAATACTCACAAGATATACAAGGTAGCGATTATTAGAAATGCAGATATGAATTTTACTAGGAATTTCATTGACTATCTTTTATAATTTAAATAAATCTTCAATTGAAGAGCATTTTTTAAGATTCTCTCTTACATTAAGTATATCTGAGTCTTTTATTGATTCCACATTAAGCTGTTCTCATCATTCACGTATATTCTGCATAGTATTTTTCAAATTACTCAAAATTTCAGGCGTTCAAGTCTGATTCATGAAGCCAATTTCAGCTTTAACAATTCATTGGGTTTTGCAATTTGGACAATTTACCTCCATATTAATGCTATTTCAAGCCATTCAAAGCATATTTATATTACCGTCAGAAATTGTAGAAGAACATTCTTTACATCTGAAATTTACAACTGTTGCCTCTATAATACTTTTTAAGATCAAATAGTTCATAGGTTTGTTTTATATTTTACGAAAGAATTATACACTAATTATTTAAGACTATCAAGTAATTTGTTAATTCTTTCCCTTGACTTTTCAATTCATAGTATTCCAATTAATTCAAATGCTCAAGGAGAGAACTGTTCTCAGGATAGAGCAACGCGGACTGGCCACAATATTTGACCGTTTTTAAGCGATCTTGATTTGATTGTTTCCAAGAAGATTGACTTGATTGACTCCAAATCTTCTGATTTGCATTCTCACAAAATCTCCAGCGCCAATTCTAATGAATTTCTTGCAATGTCAAGTGAAGTCAATCACATCTTTTCATTTATCAGCAATTCGCAATTCAACTTGGCATCCTGATAGAAAAAAGTAGTAAGTTCAATAAATTCATCGAATTTCTTAAGCCTAGTTTGCAGTTCTTTTATAATCTTAAGATTATATTCCTTTGGAAATTTTAAGAAAACTGAATTAAGGAAATCGTTCTCATATTCACTCAGCCATTCCGAAAGAAGCCCGAATAATTCCTCAGGAGTCTTCTTCATTATATATTGAGAGTTCATCCAATTAAGCTTCTCCACATCAAATACGGCTCAAGCCTTATGGACATCCTTTATATCAAATCTTTCAATCAATTCATCAAGGGTAAATATTTCCTCGGTCGTTTTTGGGTTCCAGCCAAGAAATGCAAGATAATTTATCATTGCGTCAACGAGATATCATTTTCTGAAATAATTCTCAACTGCAACATCTCAAGTTCTTTTTGATAATTTTTTTCTGTCCATCCCTAGAATATTTGGCAAATGAGCATATTCCGGCAATTCGATTCAAAGCGCTCTTGCAACCAATATCTGCTTAGGGGTTGATGGAAGCCATTCTTCTCATCTAAAAGCATGAGTGACTTTCATTTCATAATCATCAACCACGACAGCTCCGTGATAAGTCGGATATCAATCTGATTTCATCAGTACAAAATCGTCAATTTCCGAAGTATTGAATTCAATTTTTCATTTAACAAGATCATTGAATATGAGCTTTTCTCATTTTGGAACTTTGAATCTGACTACATAATTTTCTCCTGCTTCTATTCTTGCCTTTGCTTCATCTAATAGCAAATCCCTGCAATGCTCATCATATTTTGTCGGCAGCTTAAGCTCTTCTTGTTCTTTTCTTACCTGAGCAAGCCTTTCTTGGGAACAAAAACAATAATAAGCTGATCAATTTTCAATCAATTTATTCGTATATTCCTTATATATATCCAATCGCTGAGACTGAACATAAGGTCAATTTCATAGATCCTTAAAAGGGGCGGGTCATTCATCTGGCATAATTCATGTTTTTTGAAATGTCTTAATAAGAGCGTCAATGCTTCATTCGACCAATCTTCCCTGATCAGTATCTTCAACTCTGACCAAAAAAATCCCATTATGTTTTTTTGCATAAAGATAATCGTAAAGCAAAGTGCGTAAATTTCATAAGTGAACGAATCAAGTTGGCGACGGTGCGGCCCTAGTTTTAATAATCATAATCTCTATAAAATAATAATCTGATTTATTGTATCCGAAAAAACCGAATTTGCAAGCAAAATGGCACAAAAATGAGCTTGCAATGATATTTTTAAATAGAAAACCTTTAGTTAAAGATGTAATTTTTCTATAATTTTTAACTCCAGAAAATATATGCAAATAACTTGCAGTTTTAAAATTTTTGGATAGGCTATCCGTACTTAATTTTGAATAATAAATATGTTAAAAGTCTCCTGATGACAGAAATTGTCATGAAAAGTAAGCATAAGCTGATCAAAAAATGCCAGTCTTCCGATTATTGCAGCAAGCCTGCTGTTTAAAAAAGTTACATTAAGAAATGTTCCAAGAATAGGTGATGTTTTTACCTTTTTGGAGATAATAAAAAGCCTTTGAGTAGATATTGAATTCATTTGAAATACACTGAAAATAGATAGCACAAATATGAATCTTAATAATTTTAATAGAGAACTGATTAATAAAATCAGGGTTTGAATCTTTCTTCTGCCTCCTATTCTTCAGAGATTTTGAGAAATAGACATTCCCTTCCCTGGTTGATGCAATATATGAAAGAGGCCTATTGACGAGCATACTAAATGATTAGTCAATCTTGGTTATAAGAATCTTAGCTGACCAGAAAACGTACACATTTCTTGAAAAATGGAATCTTGAGAAAAAGAAATCATCATTGATTGGTTTTCAGTTACCGCAACCGAAAATCTTATAATCGCAAGCGTGATGCGTCCATGAAAAACAATACTTAGGCTTTGTGCGATAGAGCCACATGTTATAAATCTTATAGATTTCCTGAATTCAGCATGAGCAAAGATAACACTTGATTATGATCATTCTATAATTATAGAGGGAATTGAAGAATTAGCTGCTGAAGTAGAATTCAATGTTTGCAGTGACTATATTGAGGCATGAACTTTTATTGTTTTATGAGCATTGACTAGCGATGAATATATCGATATCGAAAATGCGTGCATTATGGATTTGAAAAGTTTTTTAAGCAAATTAAATGAAGCATGAGTAAAATTTGAACAGATTTGAAATGATGAATTAAGAGTTTTCAACTCAATTGACAATCTTAAGGCTGTAAGATTCCAAACAAAAGTTTTCCCATGACTTCCTACTGATCTGCAATCCCCTCTTTGCGTGCTTCTGACTCAAGCCGAATGAATAAGCAAAGTTGAAGAAGTCATATATGAATGAAGGCTTAATTTTTTGGTTGAAATCGAAAAGATGAAATGACATCCTGCAATCCTAAATCCTCATGAAGCTCTTATCTTCTGAAAAACAAAACTGAAATGAGCAACAGTTTCCAGCTGGGATCTGCGAGCATGAGTTGCTATGATAATCGCATGACTTATAGCAAGCTGAGATACTTATATTACAAATGTTGAATATATCGAAAGATGATATGAAGACATAATATGAAAGATGGAGAAATTATGAGTGAAGATAGAAAGATGCACCTCCGATTAAATTCTTCTTACGGTTTGACAAAATCCTTTTTAGCTATCTAAAAAGGATTTTTCATTAAAAAATGGACATAATAAAGAAGTATGATAAAATAGCACAAATTTAATTTGTGCTATTTTTGCTATAAGGACGCCCCACATTTATATTTACCGATTAATCCATATTCCATAATGAAACCCCAAAACTCAATTGAAGTGCTGGAATCTATAATAAAAGAAGGAAAAGATCCGGTCTTAAATTCATCCAGCTTTAAAATATTATGAATATATCTTCTTGCAATACTTATTATCTGAATAATATTAGTAACCAGAACCTGAATCTTATTTATCATAATCTGAATGTGACTTTTGGGCGGAGCTGCTCATATGCTTCAGAATATTTATAATTCTATCAAAAAAGAAGAGAACTTCAGAATGATTGCCAAAAACTACAAGCTATTCCCTACTCCAGATGCATGCATTGAATATCTTTATCTTAACAACCTGATTTTCTGAAGATATAAGGAGGATTGGAAAATATGAATATATCTCCAGCCAGTGCTGAGCATAATTTCTTGAATGGCAATATACTTCATCTTAAGGAGCGTCATACAGATTTCACTTTGAGGCAATATAACTTGAGAGCCCAACATTTTCTTCTACGGTTTTTTTGCTTTCATAAGCTGATTTTTCTATGAGAAATTTTTAGAATATCTTAATGATGTCTCCCAGAAGATTTCTAAGACAAAATATTTGAATGATGAGATCTTCAATAAAATAAAAGATTTTGATGATTCAAAAGCAAGAGTAACCCTTAAGGTCAAAAAAGAACTTGAAAAATAATTTACTTTGCAGTAAATAATGTATAATGATAAATATCAAATAAATTATAACCAAATCCAATATGCCTCTTGTATGAGCTGTTCTAGCCACATTCTGACTTTTGATAATTCTTGTTCCCGCATTGCTTAATCTGCTTGTCTGATTAGTGCTTATATTTATCTGATGAAGCATTTTTGTCACAAGCATGGCTTTTAAGGGCTGAAAAAAAGAAAGCATCAAATTCTGAAGCTATGAAATATTTAGAAATAAAAAAACAAAATAAATGTCTTTGATCTTTAGTATTATAGGAATTCTTATTTTTGCTTTTATGCCTATTTTATGATGGGCATATCTTTTTTCATATCTTGATGACACCCCTCTTCATTCAAAAAGATTCATTGCATGAATATTGGCCTGAGCAATTTCAGTAGTTCCAGTGCTTTATCTTGAGGAAATAATGGAAGTAGTCTGACTTGAGAATCTGAATATACTTACATATATATCTGACAATGTATTTGCTCCAATCTGAATTTCATTATCTGTTATTGCTACAATCATAACAGTTGGAGTCTTCATGTTCTTTGCATGAATGTTATTTTTTGATCTTCTTTTGAAGATATGGAAGACTTACCTTAGAAATATCGTTATCTTATGTTTTTTTTCATTTATTTTCATTGCGATATATTACATAATAAATAAATTCTCGATTTTCGATTCAAAAATAAGCAGTGAGGTAACCATATGAAAAAATGTCTTTAATACGATATGACTCATCACGCTATATTACATAATCGTTTGACTTCTTGAGGAATCCAGCAAGCATTTCTCTTTTTTGCCTTCAAGCCTATTTTTCACTGATTCTGTAAAAAAGTGAGTCCTTCTAGCCGTATTCATAGCGCTATGATTCTGATTCATAGAAAATATCCTATATATGTGGAGCATCACAAAAGAAAGCTCTTTCTGATGAGAGGCGATATCAATATGAATATTCAGATGAATATTTTCTCTTTTCGTACATATCATATGCAGCATTATCGTTGCAAGATGATTCGTGGGCTGATATCTTAAATCAAAAGCTGATAAATCCATAATCCCTTATTCAAAAGCATTCCTCACTGCTATGTTTTTATCAATTTCAGTTCATGCTATTTATGATATATCATTAACTTTCTGATTCACTGCCATCATTTTCATATATTTCATTATCTGATATCTATACATAACTAGGCTATTTTACAAAGAAGCATAATTTTGCTTTTATAAAAAAAATAGTGTATAATTCCCATTGTATAAATAAAGCCATAGGAATTACATGAAACAGAATCTGAAAAGCATACATTCAGTAAATAAAATCCTAATGTTCTCATTCTTTACATTGAATGTATTTTTTGTTGTCTTCATTCTTTTCTCTATAGATCAAGTAAGCATACATTACCTTCTTTATACGAACATCCTGATAAATGTTCTTCTTGTCACATTATATCTTATTGCAAATAATAGATATCTTAAGGATTTTGAGAATCTTATGGAATTCTTCAAAAGCTACATAGAGGACAAAGATATTTTAGAGATACCGAAAAATACAAATTTCTCAGAAAATAAAAAAGTTGAATCCTTATTTAAGAAAGCTTACATAAAAGGCAATCTCATGAAGAAGGATTTCAATGACCTTAAAGGAGTATTCGATAAATTCATTCCTCAAGATATCTACAAAAAAATCGGTTTCAGATGATATGAAAAAATAGCTCTATGAAATTGCATATCAAAAGTGGTCACAATCATGTTCCTTGATATAATGTGATTTACCAAAATAAGTGAAAAATTCACACCCGAAAGATCACTTCTTCTCCTTAATATCTATTTTGATTGAATCTGAGATCTTGTCTATAGAAGATGATGATATATTGATAAGTTCCTATGAGATTGAATTATGATAATATTTGAGCAAGAAAGTACGGATGAGGCTCTTATGTGCGCAATAGAGATTCAAGAATTCATAAAAAAATTTCAAATATCAGCCATCTGAAGTAAAATTAACATCTGAATCTGAATAAATACAGGCGAAGTGATAATGTGAACCATATGAACAAAAAAAAGGATGGATGCCACTGTAATATGAGATAATGTAAATATTGCCTCCAGACTTCAAACATTAACAAGAAAACATAATAAAGCCATCATAATGAGTGAGAATACTCATGATTTGATTGAAAATCGAAATAAATTTTCACTTCATAAAATCTGAGAAGAGCAGCTTGTATGAAAAGATAATCCGGTTACCCTGTTTTGTTTGGAAGAATTTTACAAAATAGATCTATAAATAGAAAATAGAAAATTAAAAGTAGAAAATGATAAAACTGGTCATCCTCGCACGCGGGAATGACAATATATTTTATACTTGCTAGGCAATTGTAAATTGATAACTTTCCACTTTCTATTCTCTATTCCTTGCTTTCCACTTTTCTATTATTTATTTTTAACTTCTATTCCTATTTCCCTGCTATCCTCATCTCACTCAACTTTATCAAAAGTAATGACAATATCCGGTTTATAAGTCTTTTCCAGTACCTCCGGCCACTCTATAAATGAAATATAATCATCTGATTCGAGTATTTCTTCTCATCCGATATTAACGAAATCGTCATAGGATTCAAGCCTATAAAGATCAAAATGATATATGTTCGGATCATATTTTTTATAATGTATATATGTTGGACTAGTTACATTATCAGCAACAGAAAATTGATTTTTGAGAATATTTCTTACAAAAGATGTTTTCCCTGAACCAAGATCCCCATAAAGAAAAATTTTAAATCATGGTTTTATGTCTAATCTGAGGCTTTGCAAATCAAGAAGCGAGTACTTCATAAGAATAAAAAAATATAAACTGATAAATTTTTGCAATTATATTCATATTATGATAAAATTGAAATATATTATTATTTAACTATTAACGAATGGAAGCTATCAGCCATGAAAATTTGGCAACCAGTTGAGGTAAAAATACCTATTTCATAGTTTCAATCATTCTGCTTGTGGCAGTGATTTGTGTTTCTGTTTTCTTATGGTTCCTTAATTCCAATTTAGAAAAGCAAATAAGCGAATCAAATTTAAAAATTATTGAATACACAAAACAGGTCGATGAATTGAAATTGAATAATGAAATTGCCGCTTACGATATCATATTGGAAAATAAATCAGATATCATAAATAGCATAGAAAAATCAAAAGCCCAGGTCTATCTTACGGAAGTGCTTAACTTAAGCAAAAAATACAAGATGATGTTCACTGGATTCTCCTTTAATTGAGAAACAATCAGCACAAGTGCGGATTACATTAACAAAGATGCCAAAGATGATGCTATTGCCTGAGTTTCTAATTTCATAAAAGATTTCAGAACTTCAGATCAGAATATGTTCATCCTGAAGCCTATATCATCTGTAGCCTGAGATTCTCTAAAGAAATCCTTTGAAGTTACTTTTGAAATATCAAAAACTTTTAGCACTAACGCAAAAAAATATGACACCAGCATCACAAAATAATCCATTATATAAGAATGCAGACAAAAAAAGCATGTATGCAACTATAATATTATTAGTCACAATAATTTCCACTTTTCTGATCACATCTAATTTGTACGCAACTTATACCTCATCAAAAGAGGAAAAATCAAGCCTAGATAGTCGGACAGAATCACTTAAGTCTGAACTGGATGCCTTAAATAAGAAAAAAGATCAGGTCAGCAATGATACGGCCACTAAAGCGGCCATATCACAATTCGCTTGAGATTATAGAGAGGATATTATTTTGAATCAAATATATTCTAAATTCGATTGAATCATAGTTCATGATATAAATATGGATAAATGACAAAAGCTTCCGAGCTGATTGAATATGGCAAATATAAATATCAATATAGATGCCAAGAATATAGCTGAACTTAATAAATATCTTAATTATCTGACTCAAGAATCAAGCAGTATAAGATTTGTAATTAAAAGCGCTAGTTTCCCAATGAATTCAGAAAATACAAATTCATCTGTATCTACATGACTGAATCTTGGAATGTATTATTTCGAACAATAAAAATATGGAAAATCTACAAGAATTCCGTGAGGAACCGATTTACTTCTGGCAAACGATCACCCCTAGAGATAAGGCATTATTTTATGAACATTTATCTAATCTTATAGATTGATGAGTCACAGTAATAAGCGCCCTTAATGCATTTCTTGAAAAAACCTTAAATCCCAGACTGGCTAAAGAAATTTCAAATCTGCTTATTTTTATAGACTCTTGAGATAGTTTTAGCATAGCTATGAAAAAATTACCGACTGTTTTCAATAAGAAAGAGATTGCCATCATAGAAGCCTGAGAAAGCTCCGGTACGATGCAAAGATCTTTTGAGAGCCTAGGTAATCAGCTGAGAGAACAAGATGATCTTAAATTAAAAGCAAAAGCAGCACTTACTTATCCTATCATAATATTGGCATTCCTGATTGTAGCGATATTTGTCATAATGACTGCTGTAATCCCAAAATTAAAACCCTTGTTTTCAACTGCCGATGTGGAACTTCCTTATGCAACACTATCGCTTATTTATGCAAGTGATTTCTTTACATGAAATATCATAATAATTATAATTTGATTAGGCTTGATTGCACTTTGATTGAAGACTTATTCAAGAACTGATGACTGAAAAAGGACCTTTGATGAGTTATTCCTGAAGCTCCCCCTTGTCTGAAATGTATATAAAAATTATATAATAGCTCAAATTGCTTCAAATCTCGGATTGCTTATCGGAGCTGGAATACCGATCATCAAGACTCTCAGATTAACATGAGAAGCTAGTAATAATGTAATATATAATCAAGCTCTTGATATAGTGGCTGAAAAGGTTTCAAGCTGAAAAAAACTCACACAGAGCATCGAGGAAACTGATCCGGCACATAAATGCTTCCCTAATGACTTCATTCAGATTATTTGAGCCTGAGAAAAAACATCCACGGTAAATAAGGTTTGTTCAAAAATTCATAAACAATATACGCGTGAAGTAGAGCATTCCATTACAGTTATGATAAAATGGATCGAGCCGATGGCCATACTCATTGCATGAATATTTGTTTTGTGGTTTGCATTTGCAATATTTTCTGCGGTATTGAAAATTACCGAAACTGTAAACTAACATAAATAAAGACCCTTCTCCCCAGGGTCATTTTTTATTTGATTTTTTTAAAAGAACTATAGAATGATTTTTAATAATATAAATTCAATCTCAATGAGAAAAACAGCTAGCTATAACCGATGATTCACCTTGATTGAGTTGCTTATTGTGATAAGTATAATTTGAATTCTTTCAATTTGGGTTTTTGTTCCATATAATCTATATTCCAACATCGCTAAAGTAAGATTGAGCAGAGAAATCATGACTCAAACCCTTAGCGAAGCTAGAAATTCAGCTGCCTGACTTGTTGATATCTGAACGCATAAAAATCAAAATATCGCTCTCTTCATAAATAAATGAGACCCATCTTTCAGCGTTTACTCATTCCCATATGATTACAGCGGATCAATATCGACTGCGGCTGGAACTAAAATAAAGGATGTGGCACTTGAGGATTGAGTGAATATAAACTCCATACTGGATGATAGTCCTCAAGAAAAGAATAATGTAATTATTTATTTCACGGCTCCTGAATGAATCATGCATACTTATAAGGATTCTTCATTCACATGAAGCTTTAAAAATATCACAATTTGATTCTGAAAAGCAACGACTTGAGTCTTAAGTAAAACCTTAGAAATTAAATAATAAAAAATGGAATCAAGATTTAAAAACAAAAGAAGATGATTCACAATTGTAGAGCTTCTTGTTGCTATTCTAATTTTTACAATCTGATGATTGAGTGCATATCTTCTCGTTTATGCGGCTATCGGATCTTCATTAAAAGCAAAAAATGAGATAATCGCCTGAAATCTTGCAAGAGAAAAAATTGAGCTCATCAAAAATATGAGAGATACCAATTGGGTAAGGGTTCTGGATTGGAATAAATTGGATAATTCGATTATTGGGAATAATGCAGGCACAACTGATTTGACTTCAGGATATTTCAAAATAGAGAATGATTTTCAATTGGATACTAATTTAAGGCCTTCAATAAAATTGCAAAAGCTGAATGGCTTCATAGAAGATAGAGCACATATAACTGATCTTTCGAATTCACAAAACAGGACAATGCTTTGCCTTGACTCGAAATGAAGATATTCATATGTTTGTTCGCCCTGAGATAAGCCTACGAAATTTTATGCTTTCTTAAAAGTCAGCCCGCTTAATGTAAAGAATTCATCTGATGCTATTGTGGTTGTTGATAAAGCATTGAAAATAGATGCAATAGTATATAATTATGAGAAAAGCTTCAATAAATTCATAATCTCGACTATAATTACAGATTGGAAAAGATAATATCTAAAAAAACATATATGAATTCAAGATTAAAACAACATTGATTTACTCTAATTGAGCTTATAGTAGCGGTTACGATACTCGCTTTTGTAATGCTTTCGGTATTTGTAATTTATTCGAATATACTTCAGATAAACAAGAAGCTGGAATTGAACAGGATACTTCAAGAGAACACGAGAACAATGATAGAATGACTCGCCTCCGATATAAGAACCAAATGATTGGCATACTGATATTATAACAATGTAACAACACAGCCACTGGATTATTCCGGAAATTGAAATACTATTCTTGCAATAAAAGATAGAGATGATTTGGCAAACCCAAATGTATACTGCATGCAGAAGCAAAAGATCAATTGCGACAATTCTTGTTATACGAATCCAAAATGATGTTATCTTTGAAAGCTTAATTCAGATATAAAACTTAGCGATGATAGGGTTGAGGTCAATAATCTAAGGTTTTATATTTCTTGAAAACCTTCTCAGGATATCACAAATGAGGATAAAGAATGAAAGGTCACTGTGGTATTTGATTTAAGCCTTGCTCCTGGAAAATGAATAAGCAGAGCATTGGCAAAGGAAAATGAACTGCATATCCAAACTACAATAAGTGAAAAAGTTTATAAAAATATGAAATAATCACTATGAAAACAAATTATAACTCATGATTCTCTTCTATTGTTGCAATATTGCTTACTGCATTTTTGGTGGTAGTTTCGGCATGAGTATTATCAATAGTCTTGCAAGAATCAAGAAATACAAGGCTTGTCTATAATTCGATTTCAACTTACGCATGAGCTGAATGAGCACAAGAATACGCTCTTCTAAAAATTAAAAATCATGAAGAGTGATTTCAGGATAGCATAGTAGAGGGGCAAGATAGCGATTCAAAACTTTTAGCAGTGAACCCTGGTAGCATCAATAAAATAGACCAATATATCGAATACACAATGTCAACAAATTCAAAAAAATACTCATCTACTATTGCTTCTTGAGATTTTGAAATAATTCCCCTCTTCTTTGATCCTGGAAGTCCGATGCAAATTAATTCTAAACATCCTTCATTGACTTGAGCCTTGGTTAAGTCTGCTAGCCTAAAATTAGTATGAAATTGAAATTTTGTATGGAATATCATCTGAAATGATGCATCATGACAAACATTCGGAATGGCTTGAACATGATCAAATTGAGTAAGTATCTGAGGCGGATATAGCGTAAGTTCAGAAAACGGTCAAATAAAAAAAATAGTAGCTGATTCAGATATGTGATGAGACATTAAAAAAGTTACCTTCAGTACAATGAAAATTAAAGACTTCATTGCCATGTACAACCATAACTATCTAATCCTATATAATCCTACTAACAGCAGTTTTCCTTACTCGATAGAAAGCCTTGAATGATTCTCAACTCCAAAAACCAGTATAATTGCATCATCAAGAATCTGAAATTTCAAACAGAATGTATTATTTGAAGAGGATAAGAACAGATATTTCGAAGCTCTTAAATATAGTATCTTCAATAAATAATAATGATAAAAATATCCGGAGAATGAACTTCCCCGGATATTTTTTAATTTCTTCATTTAAAAGCATTGATAAGAGTGATTTCATCAGCATACTCAATATATCACGCATTAGGAAGTCATTTTGAAAGCTTTGTTATCTCTACTGGATATTTTGCTAAATGCTCCTTTATATACATTGAAGTCGCCTCTCATTCTATATTCGGATTGATTGCCAATATCAATTCTTTAAAAGTTCAGTTCCTTATCTTGATGAACAATTCTTCAAACTTCAGATCCTTTGGCAAGACTCAATTCACTGGAGATATCACCCCTCCTAATACATGATAATATCATCTGAATATCTTCAGCTTTTCTATGCTTACCAGATCCAGATAGTCTTCCACTACACATAATATAGTCCTGTCTCTGCCATCATCACTGCAAATTTCGCATACTCATGAATCTTTATCTGTGTATCAGAAGCAATTAGTGCATTCTCTTATCTCATTTTTGATCTTTTCTAGCTGCTTTGAGAAATTATGGATATATGCCGGATTAGCCTTCAATAAAAAGAATCCCAGTCTCATTGCGGTTTTTTCTCAAATTCAAGGAAGGTACGCAATTATGTCAATAAGTTTTTTAAGTGATTCTGGCAAAATAAATTTAATCAAGTATTATTAGATAGGCTTAAAGGATAAAAAATCTCTTGAAAAAATCAAGAGATAATTTATTTATTATTATATTATTTTTCAGTTATCGTATCGGCAAGGTTCATAATAGGCTGCATGATACCGACGGCGATGAATCATATTACGACCGCCATAACGACTATGATGACAGGCTCCAGAAGTTTCTGTATATTATTTATCGCCTGCTCTACCTCGTCATCATAAAAATCAGCTATCTTTAAGATAATCGTATCCAGTTTTGCCGTTTCTTCTCAGACTTTTATCATCTGAACCAGCATCTCAGGAAACAACGGATCATCTTCAAGGCTTTCTCATATTTTAACTCATTTTTTAATGTCCTCCCTTAAAAGAAGTATTCGTTGTTTATAAACTTCATTTCATACGACATCAGACACTATTCTCATTGATTCTACAATTGAAATACCGCTAGAAAGAAGATTTGAAAACACTCTTGCGAATTTCGATAGAATAACTTTTTTACTGATGTTTCAGAAGATCGGGAGTTTCAATATTACTCAATCAAGCCTATATTTTCAAATTGGGGTTTTGTACCAAAGATTTAAGAACATTATAGATCAGACAATCAATATGACAATCAGCCATAAATAATTTATAAAAAAATCACTGGTTGAAATAAGGAACAATGTTAAAGGCGGAAGTTTTGATTTGTCTCAGAATATCTCTACTATTTTTGGAACTACCATTGTCATAAGCACTGAAACTGATGCGAACATTATCACCACTATAGCTGCTGGATAAATAAGGGCTCATTTGAATTTCTTGGAAATATTTGAAACTTTTTCCGTCTGATCAGCAAGCTGGATAAGTGAGCCGTTCAATTTTCACGTTTTTTCTCATGATTCGATTATGGAGCACTCGGAATCTGAAAAATTTTCTCAATAATCCTTAAGGCATGAGCTAAGATTCTTTCCTTGCCTGATTCAGGTAATGATGCTCTGATATAATTTCTGGACTATAGGATCTTTTTCTTGTTTCTCGAGTATTCAGATTGATTTCAAAACTGGGATTCAAGCATTTACCATCGTCGCCAATAATCTGAAAAAAATCACTTTTGATTTAATATTGATATTTTGTTTGGACAGAAGCCATTCATTCAATCAATCAAGCGAAAAGTTGAAATTCGAAGATTTTTTTTCTACGTTTTCCGAAACTCAGGTTATAATAAAATCATTGTCTGTCATATATGGTAATTAATTATTTAATTTTCTTTTACTGCACCGTAAGATTCTTCAAGTGAAGTCATCCCATTCAAGGCTTTGATGATTCAATCCATTTCAAGAGATATCATTCATCATTCGATTGCGGCATCATTCATTGCTACCGAGCTCTCCCCTTTTATTATATATTCTTTCAGTATAGGAGTAATTTCCATTACCTCATATATTCAAACTCTTCAGCTATATCAAGTATTATCGCAATGTTCACATCAGACAGGAACATAGAATAATGGGTTTTTTAGTATTTCAGCAGGAACCCTTCTTGTGAGCTCCTCTTTTGTGATTTTTCAAATTGTCTTTTTGACCTGTGATTTAAGTTTTGGATCTAATTCTTCTACAGTAACTGATTTTTTACAATGCTTGCATAATCTTCTGATAAGCCTTTGCGCCATAATTGCATTGACCGAAGCTGGAAGCAAAAATGCTGGGATTCACATATTTAAGATACGAGTCAATGTTTCCGCTGCGGAATTCGTATGTATTGTTGAAAGCACCAAATGTCATGTCAGTGACGCTTCAATAGCAATATTTATAGTTTCTTTATCACGGATTTCTCAAACCATTATAATGTCAGGATCCTGACGTAGTGCTGTACGTAGTCCAGAAGCAAATGAATATCCTATATCTGGGAAAACTTGGCTTTGATTAACTCAATCGAGAGTATTTTCAACCGGATCCTCAAGAGTCATTATATTCACATCCGGAGTATTCAGGTTCATCAGACAAGAATAAAGCGTTGTTGATTTACCTGATCAAGTCGGTCAAGATGTAAGTACTATTCCATTGGGTTGTGAAATTGCTTTATCCAGAACATCTCAATTATGTCACTCGATTCATAGAACCTCTAAAGGCGGAACTTTTTTACTTTTATCGACAATACGCATTACTATCTTTTCTCAATGTACAGTCGGTAGCGTAGAAACACGCAAATCAAGTCATTTATCATTTATAACTGTTGATATACGACCATCTTGAGGCATTCTCGACTCATCGATCTTAAGGTTGGAGAGTATCTTGTAACGTGCTACAATCTGAGGATGGATGAAAGTCTGATATTCGACGATAACCTTCAGGATTCAATCAACCCTGAATCTCACTCTTACAACATTAGAAAGCGGTTCAATATGAATATCCGAGCTTCACGATTCAACAGCTGACGCTATTATCAAATCACAGATTCTCTGAGCATTATCTCACTTATATATTTCATCATTCAGTATATCTAATTGTCTCATTATTTGTTATAGTTATCTATATATGTAGCGGACTTTTTATAAGCGGTATCTATAGTGTCAATTGAGGCTCCGAGACTTAACCATGAGGTGAGAGCCTGATTAATATCAAGTCAGACCATATTTGTATCTTTTACCAGAGTATCCAGTCTTATTTTTACAGATGTGGCTTCTTTAAGTAATCCCCTTATGCTTCATACTGATTGGGATCCTACATTATCCTTACATATCGCAGCCTCCGCATTATCGCATAGTTTTGCTTTTGAAAGAATATTCGCATAAAGATTCGTGAATTTCTCATTTATTCATTTTTTAATTGCAGTCAGCTGTTCGTATCAAACTCAGCTTACATAAAACCTTAATTTTAATGCGCCCTTATTTGATTTATCTAAAACATTTATGGGCTCTTGAACAGTTAGAGAATCTATAGTGATTAGCAGGTTATCCAAACTTGAAAGAGAGGAATTTTCTTTATTTTTCTTTACTTTATTCATTAGCTTACCATTTTGAATATCCAATTTTCAAGATTTCTGTATAGAATCTATAAGATCCATGATATTCTTATTCTTAGCTTCAAAATCAAGATTAAAAGAAAAACTTCAGATTGTCTCATTTGTTTTCTGTACTTTTGCAACTCCTGGCTTTTCCTCAGAATCAAAACTGATATTCTCGATTCATACCGGAGAAAAGCTTATTATATCAAATTTCTTTAAGACTTCTTCTTCGATATAATTTGTAAACGAATCAAGAGTTATTTGTTCTCTAATTGTAGCGTCAGTAGCCTGACCCTTATTGGAATCTGAATATTTATAAAATACCGGTATGATATTTCAAACTATCTGATCATTATTTTGTGCCTCTTTTGAATAATCATTTCATTTAAGCACTTCCTGCTTGATCCAAGATAGGTAATCCTTTTGCCCAGTTTTTGTGATTACCTTATTGACTTTAGCCTTGTCTTTAAGTATTTCCTGCATTCATTGGGTCATCTTATTTTCTTCTGTCAATATTTTCTCAAGTCAATCTGCTTTAAGTCAATTTTCCTTTAGATCATTTAGGCTTAAATATAAAGCATTTGCATCAGCTATCTGTGTTTTAAGAGCATCATGTTGAGGGACAAGATAATATGCAATCACTAAAGAAATAACAGTAATGAGAGTTACATTAAACGATATCGTACTAACGATTTTTTGTTGTTCTTTCTTTTCCATAATTATAATTTAGTTGATAAAGGATAATATTTCAACCTTAAACCCAAAGAGGTTTTTGTTGAGAAAATAACTTTTATGTCTTCTCATCAATTGAATTTTGAAATTTCAATATTGCTTGGATAATCTGCTATAGTAAAACTGCTATTTTTTGATTGAAGATTTTTTAGGAAATCAAGAGCAACTCATCTTGAAGACATTGATTGTTCTGTATTTTCAGATTCATTTATAGAAGCTCCGTAAAAATCACAACTTACATTAAGATCTCATTTTTCATTTATATCAAATTGGCTGCATTCAATATTCTTTCATTGATAGCCTCAGCTGTTTTTTCTTATATATTCAAAATCCTCGAGTACTCTTGCTATTGAAATTCTAGCATTTCAAGTTTTTTCTTGTATGAATTTTACTTTCGGTGAAGAAAGGATGTAATTGGTTTTTATCTTTTCTGGAATAAGAATTGATAATTCCTGAGTCAGATTGGTTTCAATATTGGATTTATCTTTTTTTAATCATTCTATTATCTGATTTAATGTTTTGCAATCTGAATTATCATATCAGTCGATTGATGATCCTATATAATCACAAATCAAAGGCATTTTTGCAACGAAATCCGAATCTGTGCTTTTTGCAAAAATCGTTATGAAAAAACCGATGAATCAAAAAAGTACAAGCCAGAAAATCATTGAAGTTAATTTTAGCACAAAAACCAAAGGTTCAAATGGCGGTTTTTTGATTTCATTTTGGTTTTGTTCTCAAAAATTCAAGCTTCCCAATTCTAATTCTTGGAAGATATCAGCATTTGATATGGATTCGTCCAATGATATTGTCTCATTAACGATTAAATCATCTTTAGGAACTGAATCATTCTGAATAGATAATTCTTGCCCTGCTTTTTCTTTCTTTTTTAAAAAACCGAAAAGTCCTCAAGATTTTTTAGGTGCCATAGCCTCAGATCATGATAATTCAAGAATGTCATCTAAAGGTGAAATATCAGTATTCAATAAGTTTTCTTCTATTTCCGGTATCATATCGGACATAGTGTTATTTTCAGGAATTTCAGCTTGTACAGATATTTGATCCGTATTCTGTTCTTCTTGAATTGATTGCTCTTGTTCGCCCTGCACTTCAAATGCATTATGAACTACCACTTCGTCTTGGATTGCTAGTTCTTGTTCATTCTGAGCTGCCATAATTTGATCATATTGAACTGTTTCGGATACATCTCAAAACTTTCCTTCGTCTTGGATTGCCAATTGTTCATCTTGAACTACTATCTCTTTTTTCTTGAATAATCAGGAAAACCAAGATTTTTTTGGCTTAATTGTGTCATTCAATGATAACTCAAGCATATCATCTAGCGGTGAACTGCCAGTATTCAAATCTAAACTTGAATTTTCCACTGGAGCATCTAGAGTGTTTATATCTTTATTCTTATCATCGTCTGAAATTGATAATATTTCCTCCATATATTTTTGTTTTAATAAAATTACCTGTTTACATAATATCACACTATTTTTGATAATGCAAAAAAAGTAAAATTTTTTGTCTGA
>AMFJ01017059.1_pt1 | contig 20675 bp, 17 predicted proteins | sample 427208 | NCBI WGS metagenome assembly AMFJ01 (sample SAMN02954298, study PRJNA114691) | groundwater metagenome | biome: aquatic; feature: subsurface aquifer; material: sediment; isolation source: subsurface aquifer sediment | place: USA: Rifle, CO | collected 2008-08 | reverse complement strand
TTCACTTGATACCCCACAATCAGCACTTGATTACGAAAATCCGATAAGTAGAGTTTCGCATGATAGCGCACACGGCCACCTTGCATCATGCCAGAACCAGCCAAAATCACCTTCGGCGCCTTTACCTGGGCAATGGCCCGTGATTCTTGCACCGAACTAGTAAATTTTAACCCATTAAATTTAAAGACATCATCCCCGTTGGCAATGAGATAACGCGTTTCCTGATTAAACCATTGATTATATTTCGGATACACGCGGGTAGCCTTAATAGCTAATGGACTATCAATGAAAATTGGAATGGGTGGAATATCTTTATGTTCGACCAAATCGTTTAGTTCATACAAAATCTCTTGTGTACGCTCCAAGGCAAAGGCAGGAATGAGTAGTGTGCCACGCATGGTGACGGTTTCGTAAATGGCAGAACGCAGCAATAATTTCCGTTCCTGGGCTGGTTCATGCACCTTGCTGCCGTAGGTTGACTCCATTACTAGATAATCGGTCGCGGGTAACTGCTCGGTGGGTTTAAGTAACGGCACTGGCGGATTACCAAGATCACCGGAAAACACAATCGTTTTACCGCCAACCATGATTCGGATAAAGGCGGAGCCTAAAATATGTCCAGCATCAAACAGTTCAATCGTAAATGGGCCAACCGTGACTGGTTCATGATAATTCACTCCATGAAATAATTCGGCTGTCCGAGTAACGTCTTCTTGAACATACAGCGGTGGATAACCGGCTTGTTCGGCATCCATTTGAATCACATGAGCACTATCTTCCAGCATGAGATAGGCAAAATCTAATGTGGCATGGCTAGCAATAATTTTCCCAGAAAATCCTTCCCGGACTAATCGTGGTACTCGCCCACAGTGATCAATATGGGCATGGGTAATCACCACGGCTGAAATATCGCCCGGCTGAAAACTGAATTCATCATAATTTTTATCCTCGGTAAATTGCTCACCTTGAATCATACCGCAATCGACCAGGATCTTCACACCATCGTGCTCCAATAGATAATTCGAGCCAGTAACCATGCGGCAGGCTCCTAAAAAAGTTAATTTCATAAATACGTTTTTGAATAATATCGGGCGAATTGGCGCACCGCTTTGGAACGGTGATCATACCGTTGCTTCCCGGCCACCCCTAATTCAGCAAACGTCTGGCGATCACCATCCGGAATAAACACGTTATCATACGGCATTTTCGGTTTGCGTGTACCGCGCAGTTGGCGAATTAAGCGGCCACGACACATACCCCGAAACAATACCGGTGTAGCCCGGGCTGACCCTTTAAACGCTAAATAACTGCAAAAATAAGCCCGCTGGCCTGGCTGAATGAGTCGGAATAAACCAGTAAAACCCAAGGTGAGAAACGCAATCCGCGAATAAGCCCCTGGAAACTGGTTGTAGCCAACAAAAAAAATTCCGGTGTCATCTACCAGCACCGGCCGTTTCACGGCCGCATAAGCTTTGTCAACTTTGTCCAGCACCACTTCCTCAATACTCAAGGCTTTGATTTCTGGCAGATCAATCAATTTGGCTCGGAGTGCTATACCATACGGTCGCAGGGCATGCTGTATTTCAAAGACCTTCTGGTGATTACTGGTCACCAAGGTAATCATCGGACCATTGGCTTACCACACATCTGGCAAAACCCTAGCGGCATACGACTTTCCCCAATGCCGACATTGAATTTACGGTAATGCTTCCCGGCAAAATACACCACATAGGTTGAGCGATGTGACCGACGAATGGTCACCACGTCCCGCGCCTGGAGCGGAAAGAAATGATCGTTGTTATCGGCTGCTACCACGGCCGGTCCGCGATTCACCCGCACTTTCACCACTGTGTCTTCAGGGACCACAATATTGCCAACACTCAAAATGGAATTATTAAAAGCGATGCCCATGCCCTGTTGAAAAGTACTACGCGTAATACTTTGATAATACCCGGTACTGCCTAGGGGCGTAGCCACGACGACACCGTCACCCAGCAATTCATCTCCCCAGCTCTCGCCATTCAGCCATAAGTGATAACGCAATCCAGTATTGATTTGGCCGTGGGCCACCATGATATCGTTGATGCCGTACATGGTTTTGCGACGATGACTGGTTTCTAACAACGGTTGCTCCAATAAACTATATTGTCCACGGACCAACAAACGTAAAATAGTTTCGCGGGCCAAGCGGGCACATAACGTGCAGACGCGGCTGTGGCGGATCATCACCTTGGGCACAGTGGGATAATTCCGCTCCGCGAACAACAGTGTACCATCGCCACCGTAGCACAGTACAAACTCCGGCTTTTGTTTGACAATTTGAATGTCGTGGCGATAGTGCTTGCGGATATAGGCCGCTAATTCTTGCTTGGCTAGACCGCTAATAACGACTTTCATTGTGGTAGTATAGCATAAAACGCGACCAGACGCTCAAGGGCAGTGCGGAGGTTTGGCTGATTATTGGCAAAGGATAACCGCACAAAGCCATCGCGGCCAAAATAGGTTCCTGGTACCAAGGCCACATGGTAGTCTTGCAGTAAACGTTGGCAAAACGTGATTGAATCTAGACCAAATCTGCGGATGTCAATAAAACAATAAAAGGCTCCGGCTGGAGGCGGGCTGTGCAGTGCATCCACCACCAGCTGCCGGCGCTGCTGTAATTCTGCTAACCACTCAGCCGATAACCCGGTGGCAAGACCGGGCACCAGAGCGGCTTGCATCACGTTCGATACATTGCCAGTGACATGGCTTTGCACGGCCGTCATCGCTGTGATGATGTCCTTGGGTCCGGCCGCATACCCGATCCGCCAGCCGGTCACAGCATTGGCTTTTGATAACCCATTCACCGTAATGGTGTTGGGATACAACGATGCAAAGGATAAAAATTCAGTACCGTCATAAATAATGTGTTCATAAATTTCATCAGACACCACCCACCAGTGCTGCTGCTGGGCCAAATCTGCGATCTGTTGCAATACCGTTCGACCGTACACCGCTCCCGTGGGGTTGTTGGGATAATTCAGAATGATGCCAACCGTTCGTTTGGTAATGACAGACTGGATAGCGGCTACATCTGGTTGAAATTGATCGGTGGTTTCAACACTGACCGGAACGCCTCCAGCTAATTTGATTTGCTCCACATAGCTCACCCAGGCCGGTTGCAGGATAAGGACCTCGTCACCTGGCTCAAGCAATGCCAGAAAGGCGGTGGCTAAAGCTTGTTTAGCGCCGTTACTGACCAAAACTTGTTCTGGCTGATAGTGTACCTGATGCTGCTTGAATTCATAGTCTACGGCAGCTTGACGTGCCTCAGGTAAACCCGCTACGGCTGAATAACGATTGGAATGTGCTGAAACAGCTATCGCTACGGCTTCTTGAATGGGAGGTGGTACGGGAAAATCGAGTTCACCCACACTTAAATTGATCACGTCATGGCCAGCGCGCTGCAGGGCTTTGGCCTGGGTATCCAGAGCGATGGTTTGACTAATCGTAAATTTCTTCACGCTTTTCTCTCATGTAAGCGAACCAATCTTCGAAGACGTCGATGATCAGTTTAAACGGTGCTTCAATAATGACATCAAGCACAAACACAAACACGTTGATCTTGGAAAAGTTGACGGATAACCACCGGCCAGCCCGAACAATCGGAATGGCAAAAAAATCAATGGTGACGCTTAACAAATTGTCACGCCGATCCAGCACCACTAAATCCTTGGCGAGTTGGCGCACCCTCAGACCAAAGAAACTGACCAGCGTCAGGAAGACCGTGAACAGCAATACGCCTAACCAGTTGAAACCGAAGGCAGTGAGCACGATGATGAGACCACCAAAGGTGACCAAGAACGCGACGAGATACAGCAGCCGAAATACGAAGTTTAAAAACCAGCCGCGGGCAATATTCGGACGAATCCGATAGATCACATCTTTGCCCTCGTAGCCATAGACCAAATCTTTAATTCCTTCAATAATTTTTTGAGTATTCTCTTTGGCGGGAACGTGTACAGCTAAGGCAATCACAAATAACAGCAACGGGTGAAACACGACATTAATGGCTAATGGTACGTAGTTGAGGTGGCCTAGAATAAAATAATCGTACGGAAATTCTAGGATGATCGCCAGCAACATTTTGGTGATAAATAAATAAATGATACTACGCAAACTGGTACGACGTAGTTTCACTTTCACTTGCTTGTAGCGCTGGTTAGTAGTTTCTTCAATGGTTTCAATTAATTGATTGGGGCTTTGCAATGTGGCCATCGGATCATCCGCCTTTTTCAGCCAGTCATTCAACACTGTGAACAAGATATTGATCTTCTTCATTTGTCGCACCAGCTTTTCTTGCAATGGGTGTTTCATCTGCTTCTGAATAGTCGTACGGACATTCACTACATTGCGGGCAACGCGATTCAAGGCTTCTTCTTTACCGTCTTGCCATTCCGGATAAAAATACTTCAGGAGATTGTAGCTGATCAAATCGAGATCATATTGGGAATAGGCTTTTAAAACCGCTGTATAAATTTGTACCTTGCGTTCATCTTCCGTAATGCGCTTCGACAAAATATCGATGCGCTCCAACATAGTCATATAGACAAACTCCACCATTCCAGCCTTGAGTGGTGAGGGTGATAACACTTCTTCGAGTTCACAGGACAACATGGTGATGGCCCAGTCGAAGGTTTCTTCGCGTTGGCGCCCTTCTAACGGTGGAATAGCCTTACTCAAAAAACGGGCATATTTGACCAGAGTTTTCGCTGCATCATCAACGGTACTCTCTGGTAGAGTGTTGTTGCGAATGTAGCCACCCCGAATCAGCTCCACCACCAGTGGCCGGGCAATCGAAGCCGGATCAACCCCCGGCACAAATTTCCGCTTCAAAATACGCTGAATAGCCGCCTTAATCAGCAAGTGTTCTTCTTTATAATCGAGCGCATTGCGGACCTTCTCGTAAATAAAAGCCACCCGACTGATCGCCTCGGAAATCTTCAGCTTTGGTTGATGTTCCAAGTCAGCTTTGGCGGCCTCTTCACGCTGCTTGGCTTTCATTAAGCGCTGAACGCTTAGTGGGATAGTATAGGATGCGGCATCAGCCATACGGCCAATAGGATACCATATTTTTGGTTATTTGTCCAGGCTGACAAGATAATCCCAAATGATGTTCAAATGATCAAAGGCCATATCTTCTGGGGCTGGTAAGGCATCTAATGGGAACCACTGCACCGCTGATGATTCGCCATCGGTCTGTTTTACTTGATCAATCACATTGACGACAAACACAAAGCTGATGTTCTGCCGATCATCACCGGCGCGATCTGGCTTATCGAGCACTGTAAACAGCTCTTGGACATCACTGGTATAACCAGTTTCTTCCAATACTTCTCGCATCACCGCTTCGGCCACGGTTTCATCACGATCCACAAATCCGCCCGGAATGGCCCATTTGCCACCGCCGTGCAGATGATCTGCCCGTTTGACCAACAAGATTTTTTTATCTTCAACAATCAAGGCATCAACCACGGCATGACGCAAGTGGGCCTCATTGCCGCCTTCAAACGTACACCTGATCATGCCTAGTTGTTGTTGAGGTAATAACGCGTGTTGGCGTCAACTTTACCCGTCACTTGCAAGAAGTTATCTGTTTGATAGAGCACTAAAGCTTCTTCGGTATCGGAATCAAAGCTGGTGTCCGGTTCAGCCGTAAAATAGCCGTAATTTGATAAGCGCTTCTCGAGAGCTTCAACTTGGGCGTGCGTATCCCCTACCGCCAATGTTTCTGTAAAACCAACCCGCACAATAATGCCAGCCCGGGTAGCACGACTACCATTTGGATTCTTCACCTTGATGGTATAGTTACCAGGATCAAAACCAGCTGGAATTTTGACGAGCAATGAAGTTGGTCCATTCCAAGTTACATCTGACATGCGGTTATTGCCAAACCAGACTTTGGCTGATTTGTTGAAATCACCGCCGGTGATCGTCAATTCACGCTCAGAATTATTAGAGGCAAAGCTGGCCGACAGTGAATCAATGAAGATGTCGCCATTCGTAATGGTCACCGCCTTGTTCTTGGTCACTTTTCGACCATCCGGACGCACTACTTTCACACTGTAACTGCGGGGCGTTAAGCCAGCTGGTACGGTGGCTGTAATCTTTTTACGACTCTGCACCACCACATCGCTTAACTCCAGTTTGCGAAATTTCACTACGGTTTCGCCCGTCATTTGGAAATTGGTTCCACGAATGATAATGGTGCGCGCCCGATTATTATTGAACCGTTTATCTGACACCTTCGAAATGGTTGGGGCATCGCCTAATAACCAATCGGCTAATTCATCAATCAGTGTTGCCTTGGTAGCCGTACCGTCATCGTTAACCGATTCCAACCCGAAGGTTAGATAAACGGCACGATAGTCGCTGTTGCCAACCCGCACGCCAGCTACCTTATCATCAGTTTCACCACGGCTGTAACTAAACAGGGCTTCCACATCATCATTGGTGCTATCGAGTTGCAGTTCATCACCAATGTACATGGTTTGCACACCATCGCCGGCGATATTGTAGGTATCAATGTTATAGCTGTCACCTGCAAAATCAGACCCTGCAAAACCAGTCACTACACCTGGCTGGCTGACAGACGAAGCGTAATTGACATGCAGGTAGTTCCACAAGAAATCGGTTGGTGCCGCACCGTAGGTAGAGTTATAGGCGAGCTGTTCTGAGGTAATCAACAAATTGCCACCGGCATCCAGATACTCCGTCAACGTAAACGTATCTGTGTAACTAAAAGTGGAATCAACCACGATCACCAATGGAAATAGGGCTAAATCGGCTGAAGATGGGTACCCATGATTGGTGATATTCCACAGCAGACTGTCGCGCCCACCATCACTAAGGGCATCGGCCACAGTTTGGCCAGCGCTGGCACAATACGCCACATAGCCAAAGTCTAACCCTTCGATTGGCGTATCGTAACAATAGCCATCGTCATCAAGAATCAACACGTCCGGTAATTCCCCTACCCAGAAATTAGTGGTGGAACTGGACGATTCACTGGTATCGGTATCCGTGACGGTAACCGTCAAGGTATATTCCCCATCGGCCGCAGTTTTGGGAATCTTTAATGGATTTGATTCAACAGTGATTTGGGGTAAATACCAAATCCAAATCGGCATTCCGGCTTCGGTAGTGGGCATAGTACCGGTCATACTATCCACCGTCTCTCCATCTGGATCAGTCACCGCATAACTGACCGCAATATCATGGGTTTCCCGATCAAACGCGGTGGGATGTGCCCAGATGGTTAATTTATCGCCTGCGGCAAATAAGTTGGTTGATAGATCACTGACAGCAAAAATTTCTGTATCATCACCGGTCGTGGTTTCTTCACCCTCGGTATACGCACTCACACCAATACTTTCGGGATACACCACATCACTTAATAAGGCCAGTTGAATAGAACTAGCGGTGTAGTTGGTGGGTGTTGCGGTAATGGTGGCCACACCGGATATGTCATCGGCTGTAAACGTCACCGTGGCTTCACCGTTAGCATCAGTGGTAGCAGAAGTCGCCGACAGTGTACCTTGGGTAGTGGACCAGGCCACTGTTTCACCGGCCACCGCAGCATTACTGGCATTGCGCACAGATACCGTCACTACGGCATCGGATGAAGCATCAGTAATCACAAATCCGGAGTCAGCAAATGTATACGATCCGGCCGTTTGGGTACTGGTGGCATCTAAGGTGTTCACCATACCGGAGCCAGAGACATAATCTCGCCCAGATAACAAACCAAAATCATCAGCCGTGGCCTGTAAAATATGACGTACCGTGCGAGCATCGGTGGTAGAAAATTTCTGCATGATTAACGCGGCTACGCCTGCCACATGCGGTGAAGCCATCGACGTACCAGACATTGAATCATAGAGATTACCTGGAATACTGGACACTATATCTACTCCCGGTGCCATCACATCCACCTTACCCCAGTTGGACCACTCGGCTTTGTACCCCTCTTCATCGGTGGCACCGACCGACACGACATTGCTGTAGGCCGCTGGGTACGACGGTGATGAAAAAGTGGCTGAATTACCAGATGCCGCCACGACCAATACATTATTCGTGGCCGCATAATCAATGGCTTCTTTGAGTGTATTGGTACCCATTGATGAACCAAGACTCAGGTTGATGACATCCGCTCCATTATCAACTGCGTAACGAATACCATCGGCAATCGTACTATCAAATCCGTAACCGGAAGAATCTAATACCTTGACTGGCATAATTTGGGCGGACGGAGCGATCCCCCGTACACCAACTGTGTTATTTTCGGCAGCGATGATGCCAGAAACATGGGTACCATGACTATGTTCATCTTGCGGATTATTATCTGGATCAATTGAAGTATACAAGCTCCCAATAAAATCATAACCGTAATAATCATCCACATAGCCGTTCGCATCATCATCTATATTGTTACCAGCCGTTTCAGCCGTATTCACCCAATTATTAGCATCTAAATCTTCATGAGCATAATCCGCACCTGTATCAACGACCGCTACGATAATGCCACTTCCTGTGACGCTATTCGTTGTAGCGGCATCACCGGCTTTTACGGTTGTCCAACCCCAGGATGTTTCCTGCCCCAGTACGCGATATAACCCATCTGGTTCGGCGTACTCAATGTCATCTTGCTGTGCCCAATAATCGATAGCTTCAGTGACGGATGTGTCAATGGCCATCCGTTCAACCGGGCTGCCCTCGCGCTTCACTAAAATGTGATCCGTGGCATATTGATCATCCTCAGATGCCAGCCAACTGGGCGACCGCTGTGGTTGCCAAGGATTATCTGTTGACTCAGTATCAACCACTGCAGCCAATTGGGCCGTGGGTGCAAACACTAAACTAGACGCAGTCACGAGTGATAGCGCCAACCGACGTAGAAGTGTATGTGACATAAGCTGTATTAAAGCTAAAACGTTACGTTATTACGTATAGTATAGCCATGGCTAAGAGCGGCGGTCAAGCACAATCAGCCCTTCAATATGGGGCGTGCGTGGAAAAAAGTTAAATAGCTTGGCATTTGTGATGGTATACCCAGTGAGGAGCCGCTCAACATCGCGCGCTTGGGTAGATAAATTACAGGATAAATACACAATGCGCTTCGGTCGAACCGTGAGTAAACGAGCCGTGACGGCATCATGGAGGCCGGCTCGCGGTGGATCGACAATGACAGTTTGGTCGCTGGTAAACGCTTCCAGGACATGCTCGGTGGCCACGCACCGCGCCGCATAGTGCGACAAACCTAACTGTTGAATGTTGGCGCTGGCCGCTTCAATGGCGGCTGCGTTATTATCGATCACCAGACATGATTTGATCTGGTGATGGAGCGGTAGAGAGATCGCCCCAACCCCTCCATAGCAATCAATCACTTCGTCAGCTTCTGCTACGGCTTCTCCAATACGTACCAAAGCTTGTTCAAAGACCGGCACGTTCACTTGAAAAAATCCTAATAAGTCGTGACGCAATGGTGTATTACTCACCGTGGTAGTAATGGTCGTTGGCCCCGCCGCCAGTAATTCCGTTGGAACCGATGCCGGACTTTTTGGATTTGAATAATACACCGTCAGGCCCAATGAATTGGCGGCCGGAAAATCGCGATCACGCACGAATAATCCGGCAATGGTCTCCCCACGCTCGTTCGATAGAATGATTAAACTTTTCAGATGATGATCAGTCACTGGCAAGGTATGCAGCCAGGCCAAGACGCGTTCTGCCGTTTGATTGATGGCAGCACTGGCTAAGACACAGGGTGTAATGGGTTGTCGCCAATGACTGCCGCGTTTGAATAAAGCCAAGCATACCTCTCCCGTGGCCGTATGCGTAAAACTGTATTCCATTTTATTGCGATACCCGGTAGCGAGAGCGGCATCAATTAGTTCCGGTTGAATCTGTAACCGAAAGTAGCTTTCTCCGGCTAGTTTTACTTTCCAAGCGGCTTCAGCCTGTGGTGATAAAATTTGCCAGGGACTGCACGATAACCAATGCTCTTCTAAGGGAGTTTGCCGATCAGGTGAGGCCGTATGAATGATTTCTGCGGTGCCTTCGAGGTAATTTTTTTTCTTTTTAGTCACTTGGATAGACACATCTTCACCGGGAAGTGCATTCCAAGCAAACACGACTTGGTTATTTACTCGACCAAGCCCTTGCCCACCAAATACTAATTTCTCAATAGAGATGAGCATTCACCACGCTGACCATGTAAAACACAAACGCCCCCAATAACACAGCACTTAAACTGCGTCGCAACGGTGTCCACTGTTCAAGCACGACGACCAATCCGAGCAATACCACCGCTCCAATCATGGCATAGACGTCACGATCAAAGATATGGTTGTACACGAGCGGTTGCACTAAACTGGTCACACCCAAAACGATGACAATATTTAGCGTAAAGGATCCAACAATGTTACCTAACGATAACGCCGCTTGTTTTCGCCAGGCCGCCACCACCGATGTGGCAAACTCCGGCAAACTGGTTCCAAAACTAATCACCGTTAAACTGATCAACGCCTGGCTCAAGCCAGCCAGTTCAGCCAGCTGGACAGCGGCTTGGGTGGTAATGTGCCCAGCGACAGCTAAACCCACTAACGCAAATAAGAAATTGCGACTGACCCGCCAAAATCGAATTGGTTCGGAGCTAGGGGTGTCATCTAGCGAGGGATGTTTTTTAAAAAGATACAATGCATAGATGGAAAAGATCACCAACAGGATGAGACCATCCACCCGACTTAATCCATCGCCATACCAAAACAATGAACTACTGACCAGGGCAACAATGAACATAAAAATCAGTTCGACGTAATTGCGACCAGAGCGTAACACAGCAGGATGAATGATGATTAAACATCCAATGATGAATAAGACGTTGATGACGTTGCTACCAACAATGGTGCCAATAGCCAGATCGGGATGGTTAGTGATGGCTGACGCGATGTTCACCACAAATTCTGGTAAACTGGTACCAAACGCGACTACGGTGACGCCCACCACCCATGGCCGAATACGCCAATAACGAGCTAACTGAACAGCCGCAGCCACTAATTTGTCGGCACACCAGACAAGGGCGATAATTCCAAGTACAACGCCAGCAATGGCAAGAAACATGTTAATAATGATAGACCTTTCCGGTCACAATTGTACAGGCTCGATACAGTTGTTCGAGTAATACCGTTACCGCGAGGTCGTGCGGCAACGTCCAGGCTGCTAAGGCCAACCGACTGGTGGCAACTTGGGTGACAGCTGGACTTAAACCAAATGGACCACCAATCACAAACACAATCGGTTCGGTTTGCTGGATGGACCAATGTTCTAATCGCTCAACAAATTGGCTGGAGTCATACGCTTTCCCCTGTTCATCACAAGCGATAATGACGCACTCTTTCGGCAGAGCTTTGATGATGCGCTCACCTTCTCGTTCTATGACTTGCGCGCGATTGACATTCGCTCCCATTTTTTCTGGCTGAATTGCGGTAAACTGGAAGCGGGCTAAATGAATCAGCCGCTCATGGTACAGTTCCAACAACTCTCGCCACGGACCAGTGGGTTTGGATACGGCAATCACCTGGAATTGAAACATGCCTATAGCCTACCAGTAAATGTCTTTATTTGGAATCTCGTTGGTTTTAAAAATCAGAACGATCAAATCAGTCTTACCCGTATTGTGAAAGCCGTGATGATCACCTGGTTCGCACAAAATGATATCATCCCGCTGCAACCGATAACTGCGCCCTTTCATAACTAAGCGGCCTGTGCCACTGTGAATATAAAAAATTTCGTAGGCCTTTTTATGATAATGTGTCGCGATGGCTTTACCTGGTTTAAAACGTACAATTTGAAAACGACTGCCCTTTTGCCCTAAATCGTCTGCTTCGCATACTACATTTTTAACGTAGGTAAAACGATTGTGCCATGTGAGTTTTTTCAGTGCCGTTCGTTTCATGCTTATGCCGCCATAATGTTAATGATGACATGCCGACCTTCTGACCGCCCACCGTCAAAATCGATAAAGAAAATCGATTGCCACTGCCCGAGCGTTAACTGCCCGTCGTTCACCGGGATGCTCTCACTCGCACCATACAGTAAACTAGCCAAATGCGCTCGAGCATTCTGACGAGGATCAATTTTATTATGGGCATAATCGGCAGTAGTCGGAATTGTTCTGGCCAAATTGTCCTTAAAATCTTTCAAGAGTCCTGGGTCGTTTTCATTAATACGAATAGCCGTTGTGGTATGCGGTGAAAAAACGTGTACCACTCCCTGGTGCGCATGATTATTTTTCACGGCTTGTTTGACCTGATCAGTAATATCGATCAGGTCGCAGCCAGCTTTCGGGAACAGGTGGAGATCGACGGTAGAGGCAGTCATACCCCTACCCTACACTGTATATAAATATTGTCAACACTTTATGATGACAAAACATAACTTGTATGATATACTCAATTTCTATGGATACGTTCCCCCAGCTGGAACAGCTCGGATTGACCAAAAACGAAGCGAAAGTTTATCTAGCTTTGTTGCAGATTGGGTTGACCTCGGCTGGTGCCGTCGTAAAAAAAACTAGACTGCATCGTATGCTGGTGTACACTGCCCTGGATCGACTGATTGATCGTCATCTGGTCAGTTTTGTGTATCGCAATAACCGAAAACACTTTCAGGCGTCAGATCCATCCGCCTTGCTCAATGAACTCAGTCGTCATACTGCGATTGCCCGCGCTGTGATTCCCCATTTGAAGTCCGTGCAAAAACGATCCAGTGAAAATTTGGAAGTAAAAATCTTGTACGGTCATCATGGCTTTACCACCAATCTAGAAGAATTGGTGCGACGGGCTGCTAAAGATGATCATGTCCTCCGCATTGTTGGTGGAGCACAAGCTGATTATTTTTATGATGCTATTGCTGATTGGTATCCTCGTTATCTCGAACTACTAAAAAAATATAAAGTGGTTAAATGGCAAATTTCTCCCAATTCAAACTCAACTGCCTTTAAGGAAAAGTTTGCGCGAGAAAAGCACACCAAGTTACGCACCCTCAAACATGGTTTAGGTAGCCCCACGCTCACACGCATCACCAAGAAACTCGTGTCTATTGAAATCTACACCAAAGAAATCATTATCATCCAAATTTATAATGCGGCTGTGGCAGAGGGCTACCGTGATTATTTCGACCTATTGTGGAAACAAGCCAAAACGTATACCCCTACTCGGTCTTGAAATTCTGCCAGTCTGATGATTGTGAGCAGCCAGCGCTATTGCAGGCTTTGGCGCGCACTTCGTAATTGGTCGTCCGTTTCAATTTTTGAATCGAGCGTACTAACCTGGTCTTCTTTTTAGCATTCTGCAGCTTGGTGGTTTCCCAGTTACTCTTGCTGGCGGTACCAAATTTACGCACTTGCACCACAAAGCGGGTAGATTTTGGTGAGGTCTTCTTGGTGCGCAGCGCTACTTTGACATTATGTTTTCCGGTAGATTTCACCGTGACGGTTGGCATTTTTGGTTTACGGGTACTGGAGACACGCGCATTGTACGTGGCACCATACTGGGTGAAGTGATCGGTCGTGATCGTGATAATATTACTGTCTTTATCGATTGAGACATTATCTGGTTGTTTCCAGGTACCACTGAGATCATCCCAATACTTCCCTACTAACGAATCTTCTTCAATACCCCACTCCGCCAGTGCTTCATCAGAGTACGGAATTTCAATAGTGACAGTGCCGCCTGGGAAGGTTTCAATCAAATTTCCGTCACTGTCTAACGCTTCCCAATCCACTGGGATGGTGAGTGGATGGTCATCAGTTCGGACAATGTTCGTTTCTGGAGTACCGCGCACCGTCACATTCCCTTCCGTTGCTAAAGTTCCAGCTGGAATAGTGAGACGAGTGCCATCACCGTAGGTAATCACTTTGTTTTCGGTCACATCAAACGTTTCACTGACCGCTTCATATACTTTCCAGGCGCCCATCTTCACAAGAGAGAAATTATGGGTATTTTTGCCTTTATCCGGAGTGAATTCATACGGCTTATCCGTAACGTACCAGTCTTCGCCGGACACGGCATCACAACCGGTTGCCCACTCCCCATTGGCTGTGCTCAAGTTCAAGCGGTATTTTTCACCTGACTCTACTTCTGTCCAAGATGATCCACCCTCACTCCAAGCCCAGCACCAGATGGAATCGAACGCTTCCGAATTCTCAATCGAACCGGTCAACGTGGCATCGGCTTGCGTAAATGTGAAGTCTAATCCATCAAGCGCCGTGTTTTTGGAAGAAAATTCAACGGATTGTTCGGGTGGCGACAGCCAACCTTCCTCTACAAACTCTTTTCCGCCACCCACTCCGCAACGATAGGAGTGACCAGCCACAAGCGAAATATCGGCCTGACCATTTCTAATCTCACCACCACTGTTAATGACCGTATTGGTACTCACCGTATCCAGAGCAAAATCCACTTCTTCCCAGTTACCGCACCAGGCCCAGCCATGCTCCACAGGGTCACCATTTGGATCATTCGCCGTCACATGGAGCGAACCATCTTGCTCCAGAACGTTTAATACCATAGTTTCAGTTTCGCCGGATTGCACTTTAATAGCTTCACTATTCATGCTCCATAGCGGAATGTAGCGTTGATTCTCCGACCAAATACCGCCTGAATACGATTTATCGGATACCACCGCAATTTCAACCGGGTTCTCATCTAAACGTGTCCAATGCCCCATGTCATCGGCCTCGTTCCATAGGTTCACATTGATGCTTGGGTCAGCCTCAATTTTTTTACCAGTCGCGAAGTTTTTCACCACCGCCCTAATTGTGGCATCGAGGGGCAGCAAGGTAAACTCGAGCGCGGCTGTTTCACCTTCCGCTACAGTGACATCCTGCGGCGTCACCGCACCCGTTTCTTCTTCCGGGAACCAGGCCGAGCAGTGACCGTCGAATTCGCCAGTGTCTTCATCTACAACTACGCCCAGCTCAATGGTGCCGTTATCGAGATCCGTCCCGAAATGGCTGCTGTAATCATCCGTGTTGCAATCAAACCAGCCGTTGATCGATTCAACGACACTGCCATCGCTATTTAAAATAGTGGCCGCAATGGTGGCATTGGGTAATTGCATCGTAAAGCTGACAGCTTCAGACCCGTTCGCGGCTACTTTCACCTTCTGATTTGGCTCTACCGCTAAATAGGTATCATGCCAAACGCTGACATCGTACCAGGTATCACTCTGCACGTAGACGGTTCCAGCACCGTTTTCATCAGTCTGGTCACCAGACCAATGCCCTTGGGTCCAGGCATTGACATTGACGTCTTCCAAGGCTTCACCGCTGCTTGAGGTGACGGTAAACTGAATGGTCGAAGTAAGTTCTTCAACGGTGAAATCAAGCTCATTTTCACCTTCGGCAATGGTGATGGTGCTTGTATAGCTGTATCGACCCCAATTATCGTTTGACCAGGTATCCGGTGAAAACATCAAAGAATACGTACCGGGATTCAAGTTAACCGTATAACTGCCATCACTGACTGACCCCCAATAATTTTCTTCTTCATTGGATAAATTGACCGATCCACCAATATCTTCTGAACCATCTGGCACAGACACAGTACCGGATAACACGGCCGTAGTAGCATCCACTTCAAAATTGACTGTTTCCGTGACACCTTCTTCCGCAATGTCGTACTGATCATCACCACTTTGGTAGCGCCAATCAACACTGGCATCTTCAACAGCGTTAAGGTAGGCATTATAGCTACCAACCGGTACTGCAACGCTATAACTGCCCGCGCTATCTGTGGCATCACAGTAACTACCTTTACCACTATAGAAACAGACATTAGCATCGGTCACTGGAGCACCAGCTTGCACCGAAACAGTGGACGATTCAGTATCACTATAGCTCACCGTACCACTAAAAAACGTATTAGCCTCTTGGAAAGCAATGTTTTGCGTAACGGCTGATCCGCTATACGCAAAGTCCACGGTTGTAGTGATGTAACCAGAGCCATCCTGAGCGTAGGCGGACGCGCTGTAGGCACCACTCGTCCACTGATCAACACCATCGTAATCCGCAAAAATGGCGTAATACCCTTCACTATCGGTGCTGGCTCCTTGAGTTACCGACCAATCGCTGCTATGCATCTCGACCCATATTTCGCTCACGGTATCACCACCAGCGGTCACCACGCCACTCACTAAAGGTGTACCCATGTTGATGGCTTCATTCGACGATGTGGTATACCAGTTCTCTGAGCTGTAGGCATCACCTAATAGTGTCGTTTCATCGCTCGCTCCTGTAGACACATAGGCCCGTAGTGCCGCAGCACTGCCCGGATTGGTAGCATTACTAATGGTGAGCACGTAACTACCAGCCGCCAATGCGGTGGTGGCCGTTAAGCCAATATTGCGTGTGTCAATGCTGGCGGTCACACCACTGACACCGCTAACACTGGCTCCCGCTAAATTCACTTGGCAGGCTTCCCAATCTTCCTCACAACCGCTACTGCTCATGATATCGATATTGATGTTATCATCTACTTCAAGAGCATTGCTTAAGACAAATCCAACGGTATAGGTGACACCGGTGGCACTTAGCGCAGTCGAGCTGCTGGTGAATGAAGCAGAAGTGATGTATGAGTCATCCACCACATCCGCCAAGGTGGCTGGAATAAACACCACTAACAGTAATGCTAAACCAAACAGCACCGACAATGAAAAGCGGTTAAGAGCCATAGGGCATGATATTAATTGTATTAGTTTTGATAATAAAAATAGCTGCGTTAAGTATAGAAAACTACATGGCATGTTGTAAAGCGAAAAGTGTGCTAGGAGCTTAACAATTGCACAATAGCGGAAAAATTGCGGTGTTTGGCCATGTCGAGGGCCGTTTCCTTTTTGGTATAGATACTGAAACCAGGATCAACGCCAATCGAACGATCCGCCTGGTGCGCGAGCAACAGCTTGACTGCCTCCGGTTGGTTGCTATCGGCCGCTTCATGCAAGGGGGTAAACCCATAGTCATCCTTGGCGTTGACATTGGCACCATGACTGAGCAACAACACCATCACTTCAATGAAACCGTGGCGAGCAGCAAAATGGAGTGCAGAGATGCCGGCCTCTTTGGCACGGACATTGGGATTAGCCTGATGTTCCAGTAACACCTTGGCAATAGCAGGTAAATTTTTATCTCCACAATAATGCAAACCGGTATGACCTTTTTCAAAAGAGGCCGCATTTGGGGTAGCACCTTTGGCGAGAAACAATTCCACTATTTTTGTGTAGCTTTTCAAGAGTTGTGTGATTCCGGGTAAACCACGCACATCAATTTTGCCAGCACCATCACACGCCATGAGGAGCGGGGTAAAACCATTACTCCCTGGGGCATTCACATCCAAACCGCGATCAACCAACAGTTGTACAATGGTCCCTAGCCCTTCGCGGGCGGCATAATGTAAGGCAGTGCGCTTAAAACCAGTAGATTCCTGGTAGGCAACATTTATCCCCTGATCAATCAAAAATTTGGCAATCTTCGGCTTGCCGATATCGCAGGCCGCAATTAATAAATTGCCACCAAATTTATCGACGGTGTTGATATCACAGCCAGCCGCCAGATCTTTTTTTAATAGCGTAATCACCTTGGCTTCTGAATTCGCCATGGCGGCCGGGTGCAAATCGGCTGAAGCGATGGCCTGAAATGGATCGGTCGTTGACTTGGTCATACGTGGACATATCTGGACTCGAACCAGAGACCTCTACAGTGTGAATGTAGCGCTCTAACCAACTGAGCTATATATCCAAGCTCGTAAAGCTGGGTTAGTATAACATCTGTTTTAAGTCTTCGCCAAGCCTAAATAATAGCGTTGTCGAGCCTTAGGAAAATGTTCAATCGCATAGCGCAACATGGTTCGCGGCATCGTAGCGGCAAACTCTTTTAGAAAAATTTCTTCGTCAGCCACCAAACAGCGTTTACCAACTTCACGCAGCATCCAACCAACTGCTTTATGAATTAAATCATGCTGATCACGTTGGAGAAAACGAGCAATAAATAACGTTGCTTTTGGATCACCATGCAAAATAAAAGCGTAGGTGGAAATAATAGCAATGCGTCTATCCCAAACTAATCTAGATTTTGCCATGACCTTTAACCGTTTGATTGATTTTTTGGTTGTATATAAATATTCACCTAATATTTTATGAGCAGAAGAATCAACCAAATCCCAATTGTTTATACATTTCGTGTTACGTAAATATAGACGAACAATTTCTCGCTGCTCTGGTGCCGGAGCGTGCTGAAATTTGTCTACCAAAATAAATAACGCCACCAAACGATCTTCGTGCCAGGGTGAATGTAAAAGCTCGATACATTGCGTCAGCGGTAATTTTCTATTTTTTTTGGCGATTTTACGTTGCTCAGGAACCGTTACGCCATGGAACTGGTCCCCTTCCGCATACTCACCTTGGCCAGTTTTAAAAAACCAAGCCGAGGCTTGAGCTTTTTTGGTTGTACCTAATTGCTGCAAAGCGTGCTGAATTTGTTTAACAGTCATAACACGTTCAAAATGTCTGAATTGGTCGGGGATCCGAGAATTGAACTCGGTCTACACCCACCCCATGGGCGCGTACTACCGGTATACTAATCCCCGTAAAATGTACTAATAACCGTCTTCAGAATTTTCTTCCGCTTCTTCTACTATATCTTCTTCCTCAACTAGATCACTGGCATTATCTTTGGTTTCGAATTGAACCCGATATTCGCTAAAGACAGTTCTTAAGGCACCCAAATCTTTGTCTTCCACGATTTTCCGTTTCTGCTTCATCACTTTAATTACCTCACGAATTTTTTTTGGATGATCAACAAAATACTCCATGACCTGTTCACGTTTTTCGTCCGGTACAATATCTAACATCCTAAAAAAAAGATCCTGGTCACGTTTGTTCATTCCTTCAAACGGATCAGTTGGTACAAATTCAGTTTCGTCGGTATTATAGCTATCGTCTAACCATGTATCGTCAAATTGACCCCCCATAATTTTTGCTTGGTTGATTTAGGCAGCTGCCGCTTGAGCTTGTCTCTCTTCAAGCATTTTTAAAAAACGCTCTCGATTGCTAGCACTTGGTTCTTGATCACCATCACTAAGAGCGCTTAAATTCATTGCAGCATTTGCCACGTCATCAAAACGATCACTACCTAGATCAAGCGTAGCAGATTCCTGGCGACGATGTAGTTCTCTCGCGAAAATATCCCCTTTTGATTCACGTCGTTCAGTCATGTTCAATAGATTAAGCTAATTTATTACCTATTGTACTTATCATGAAAAAATTACTTTGTCAAGGGGTGAAGCGAAAAAACTAACAAAATTGCAGATTTTGTTGATATATTTATGTAAATTTAAGCCAGCTCGCCGATCGAACAAAATTAGAGTAAACTAAATACATTAACTATTCATAAAACAAATATGCGTCGTCTTTTACTTGGATTAGTTATTATATGCGGATTTTGTCCAATATTATCTCTAGCCGATACAGTTGAACAGACTGCCAGTCAAGCCACCAATTTAGGCTTATATGGCGGCGAAGTACGCGATATTGCTATAAATGAAACTAACCACACAATATATCTAACTACCTATTCACCAAATGGTGTATTTGTCTCAAATAATAACGGCGTTTCATGGAACGGACTACCTACAGATATTGATTATGGCGAACCACGTGGCATAGAGATTGATCAAACTAGTGGTCGAGTTTATGTTTTGCTTAATCAAGGTTTAATTTATAGTGATGATAATGGCGCATCTTGGGAGACAACGGATGATATTGGATCTTATGGCAATACCCTTTTATTTAATAATGGCACATTAATTGTAGGAAGAACTGATGGTACTGTTAGTGTCAGTACCGATAACGCGGCTAGTTTTATTACGACCACAATTAATGCGGATAAATATGTTAATTCGCTAGCTGGTTCCCCTACTACTGACCAATTTTTTGCAGTTATTTACGATGGTAATAATGGCACTTTAGTTAATACGGTAGACAATGGTGCCACTTGGTCCGAAGTTACTATTGATGATGTTGCCGATTCCTTTAGTGTGGTAGGCGTTGATCCGACTGATGATAACCATATTTTACTTTTAGCTAATGATGAGAATGTGGCTCCTTGGCAGACTTATAACGGTGGCGTTACGTGGGAGCAAACTTCTATAACTGGTACCAATCCAACCGCAGTTTATTTTGATGAAAATACCGGGCGAATTTATGCCGGCACGGCTTATTCTGATGATAACGGGGTGACTTGGTCTAATTTAAACACTACCACTCCAACTAGTCGGGTATCTGGAATAGTTGTACCTGATCCAACGGACTCTAATACTATTTATGGCGCTAGTTTTGCGGCTTTAGCTATTAGTACCGATAGTGGCAACAATTGGATTGATAGTAATACGGGTATTACTGCGGTGATTGTAAAAGATTTAAGTCAATCGCTAGATAAAAATACCGTCTGGGTGGCCACTGGTTCCGGTTTAGCCAAAACGGAAAATTTTACAGCTGATGAACCGACTTGGGAGTTCCCAATATATTATGATTCGTATCCCCAATCGGTTTGGATTAACCCTAATGATGCAAATTATGTT
>AMFJ01025352.1_pt1 | contig 20687 bp, 18 predicted proteins | sample 427208 | NCBI WGS metagenome assembly AMFJ01 (sample SAMN02954298, study PRJNA114691) | groundwater metagenome | biome: aquatic; feature: subsurface aquifer; material: sediment; isolation source: subsurface aquifer sediment | place: USA: Rifle, CO | collected 2008-08 | reverse complement strand
CCGACGATATTGCTGCGTTTTTTTATTCATTACTCATTCTGCTTTTTTTAACAAAAGGCCCTCCATGGGCGGGCGGCCTGGTTGCATTTTGCATGATTATGTGCCGCCAAATTTATTTTCCTGTTATCGCTGCATTTTGGTTAGCAGGAGTGGTTGCCGATGAAAAAAAACAGGCGCTTAAATTTGCAGCGTGCGTTACGCTGGTGTCAACTATAACAATGGCGTTATTTGTGTGGCAATGGCATGGATTAACTCCTGGTTATTCACAAGATATTAATAAATTTGTAGGTATCAGTTTAAGCGGTATACTGCATGAATTTTCAATGTTAGGTGTGTTGGCAATCGCGTATTTACCTATTTTTTGTGCGGACCGCCGCTATTATAAAAATTATTTTTTACTATTATGGGCGTTGGCCGCATTATTTTCGTTTATTTTGTGGGCATCAACTTTTTCCACTCCTGATTTTGATGCGGGTCGTGGCGGATCTGTTATTTGGCGTATTGCGGGGATTACTCCTTCTTATCACCAGCATTCCTGGATAATTTTATTTTTGAGTTTTCTTGGAATGTTTTCTTTATTGAATATGATTTTTCATGCTATTTTTTTACGTTATTATCCAATAGAAACAATTATGCTGTTATGTTATTTTTTAAGTTGTGCGTCACAAATATTCGCATTTCAGCGATATGTTGAGATACCGATATTAATAACGTATGCTGTTTTTGGTGCTAGAGTGCTGCATGCATCTCGTCTAAGTTTTGCCGGGCCTTTTTTATTGGCGACGAGTTTTGGTTTTATAACGATATTGCGCATTAGCATGAAAATACTGGGCAAGACTATCACTACCTAGCGTGCATTCTTATGACCCTCCTTCAGGTTAAGCGAAAAATAGCCAGTGTTTGGCCGGAAAAATTTAAAAACAGAAAAATTATTTTATTGTATCATTCAATAGGCAATACATCTTGGGGAATGCCAACACAATGTTTTTATGATCAAATCAGTTGGCTGACTGATCATTATGAAGTGCTATCTTTAACAGATCTTCTTAAATCAAAATCATCTAACCTTATACAAGTTGCTTTGACATTTGATGATGGTTATCAGACTTTGTATGATCAGGTGGCACCTCTTTGCGCGACAAAAAAAATACGGCCAATGGTATATCTTAATACAGGCTGGATCGGGGAAGATGAGCATCATCGAAAGGCATCGGTTGCGGAATTAGGACATTACCCCAAAGAATGGTTTTTGACTTGGCAAGAAGTGAGGGATTTAAAGAATAGGGGATGGGAGGTCGGGTCACATGGCGTTAATCATTATAATTTTGCACGCATGGATCGCGACGTAACACTTCAAGAATTAACATTATCTAAACAGCATATTGAAACCCATTTGAATACAAATTGCTTGCACTTTTCTTATCCGTGGGGCCGTTATTCAGCACGCGTGAAAGAAGTGGTTAAAACAGTGGGGTATCATTATGCGGTTTCTGTTGTGCATAAAAATATCGGCCGATATTCTGATTTATTTGCTTTGCCTAGGATGAATATTGCTAATGAATATTCCTTGGATGATTTTAAACAGATTGTGCAAGGAAAGTGGGATTATCTTGGATTAATTCACAAATTAAAAGGGCTTTAGTGTGAAGGTATTGATTAATGCAATTTCCGTTAGCGAGGGCGGCGGTCTAGTCGTATTGAAAAATTTAGTTCTGGAAATGGCTTTACTTCAGCCAGCGATTAGTTGGTATGTTGCGGCATCACCTGCTACTTTAAGTAAACTGGATTTGATGCCGAATGTGACGGGCATCCCTTTCTCTTGGGCAAATAAATCACCTTTGCATCTTTTTTATTGGTATGAATGGGTTGTGCCTCGATTAATTCGTCAATTTAAAATAGATTTGTTTTTTTCACAAACTAATTTTTTGCCAAAGCGTAAATTAGCATGTCATTCTTTGCTTCTTGTGCAGCATGCAGGATATTTTTCAGATAAATTCAGCAAACTTTATTTGAAATGGGCCAAAAAACTAAAATATCTTTTGTTGTGGAAACAAAAAAATCGCTGGGCATATCAATCTATTCATAAAGCAACCATGGTGACAGTGCAAACGACCGCTCTTGCCAAAAAAATAAAGGATAAATTATTGATAGCAAGCGACAGGCTTTTTGTGGTTCCGCATGGAACAGGGCTTTTAAAAAATGATTGCCCAGTATCGTTATCTTTTCCTTCGAATATGGAATGGCGTATCGGATATATTACTAAATTTGGTGTGCAAAAAGATTTTGATACGGCAATTGAAGCCATTCATCTTTTAAAAAGATCTGGTTTTCACGTGAAGTTAATATTAACTTTAGAACAAAAAAGCGATGAATTTTTATTATTAATGAAAAAAATTCGTCAACTAGGAATAGAAGATAATGTAGAAAATCATGGCGATATTTCCAATCCTGACAAAATAAAAAAATTATATGAATCATTGCATATGTTTATTTTTCCTTCTTGGTGTGAATCGTTTGGTTTTACTTTGGTAGAAGCCATGGCCATGGGATTGCCGATTGTTGCTTCAGATACTGAAAGCAACCGGGAAATAAGCGGTGATGCAGGGATTTTTTTCCCCCCTGGAGATGCCTCTCAGTTAGCAGAAAAAATAAAATATTTCATGAATGATAGCGATCAATATTCTTTATTTTCTAAAAATAGTTTAGAAAGAGCAAAACAATTTTGTTGGAAAAAAACAGCAAAACAAATGATATATAATATTCATATGATCATGGAAAAATAAAATGTCGAAAAATAAAAAAATTTGTATCGTATCTTCTTGTGGCGGGCATTTGACAGAAATTAGAATGTTGTTATCAATTTATTCTTTTTATGATTATTTTTATGTATTAAATGATAAGGCATTATTAGCGAGCGATATGAAAGATAAAACTTATTTTATCACTCATTCAGAAAGAGATATTAAATTTTTTAAAAATTTATGGGAAGCTTTTCAAATCATTAGAAAAGAACGTCCGGATGTACTCATGAGTACAGGAGCGGGGCCCATCGTGCCTTTTTCTTTAGTTGGACGATTTTTATTTGGTATTAAAACAATTTACATAGAAACCTTTACCAGTATAGAAAAACCTACGCTGACGGGAAAAATTATGTATTGGCTGGCTGATTTTTTTTATTATCAATGGCCTGATCTTAAAAAATATTTTCCCAAAGGAGAATATATTGGAACCCTCTTATAAAACGTTTGTTTCAATCGGAAATGGCAAGCAATTTTTTTCACGTTTGCTTAACATGGTTGATAAAAATGCGCATTGTCTGCCAAAACCTATTTTAGTACAAAGCGGCCACACACCGTTTGTCTCGAATCAATGTTCTGTTGTTGATTTTGTGAATATGGATCATTTTAAGAAATATATGATGGAGGCTGAAATTGTTATTTTGCATGCGGGTGCAGGTAGTGTTATGCACGCCATTAAAACGGGTAAATGTCCTATTGTGATGCCGCGCATGGCAAAATTTGACGAAGTTGTGAATGATCATCAGGTACATTTTGCGGATGTTTTGCATAGGCAGGAAAAGGTTTTTCTCATTAATCAGGCGGAAGAGCTTATTTCTGCTGTTCAGAAAGTACGTGAAAAAGCATCTTGTGTGCAGGGAGATTCTTCGGTTTCCATGGCTATGGATATCATAAAAAATAGACTTTCAAATATGCTGGGTTCGCGTTAAGCGGGATGTTCTGGGGAGGCTGCAATTTGCTGTTTCAGCCAAGGCCAACTGCTTTCTGCAATGATATGCGCGCCAAGGGGGTTGGGGTGTTCGTCTTCTCCAATTAAATCATTTTCTTTTTGACGAGTTTTTTTAAGCAGAGGCGCTATATCATAATAACGAATGCCTTCTTTATTAAAAAATGAAGGTGCTTTTGTTAGAAAAGTCCGCGTGGGATCGTGAAGTCCATTGGGATAAAAAGCATTAAATCCGGTAGTCACGACAAGCAGTGTCGCATGATGTTCCTTGCACCATTCATTCATCTGACGAAATAAACCTTCCCCATAGTTTGTGACAAATACATCGCGAAATATTAATTCATTGGTTCGAGAAACATTCATATATTTTAGATATTCTTTATGCAAAAAATCGTGTGAAAATTGCAGCAATACGGAGTGTTCGTATATCCAACCATTATAGAAAACAGATCTGAGCAACGTTTTCATCGGGCGTGCGTTGTTGATTAGTGGGAGTGAATCTGAGTCAGGTAATTTATAAATATCTTGCCAAATGCTTCGACCGATATCTTCAATATTTAAGAATACTAAAACAAATTGGGGAGATAGTTCACTGCCATAATCCTTCAAGTAAGCAAGTTGATCAGTGGTTCCCCAGCCGGGTGTTGCTGCATTTAAAAACTGATATTTATTTTTGCCAAACGCATGATCGACTTTGGTTTGTAATTCATAAATAAATGTTTTTTCAGAAGGTAGCAACCAGCCAAAGGTAAATGAATCTCCCAGTACCAAAATAGAGATAGCATCATGATTAACCGGCGTATCTCTTAAGTGAGGCGGATAAAAATGATATTGAATATGAAACTGTGAAGATGATCGTATGATACCTTTATTTGGATTCAGTAGATGGCCCGTTGCAGATATTTCCGGACGATAGTGAATCGTAGTTTCTAATGGCAGTTGGATGCCGTGATGTCGTAGAAAAAATTCGCCCGCAAGAAAGATACTAGCACACAACAAGCATCCCAAAAGAATATTTTTCATTTTGTTGCTCATCTCAATATAAAATGGATATACAATTTTATCTCGATATTAATAAATAGATAATGTCTATGCAATCTTTAATTTTCAGTTAAAACAACGTATAAATATCTCAAGAGTATAACTGTATACACCCGCAAAGGATGTAGGTTAAGTTTTATGTCAATGTATAAGGAGATGCATCTTGCCTATTTTAATTACAGGAGCCGCAGGGTTTATTGGTTCCGCAGTCACATTACAATTATTAGCGGAAGGAAAAACGGTGGTTGGTATAGATAATCTCAATCATTATTACGATGTTCAGCTTAAAAAGGATCGTTTAGCACAATATAGTTCTCATCCAAAATTTAGTTTTAAACGTATGGATATTGTTGATCGTAAGGCGGTATCAGATCTTTTTTTACAGTATCAATTTGATGTGGTTATTCACTTGGCTGCACAAGCAGGTGTTCGCTATTCTTTACAAAACCCGGCTGTTTATATTGATTCTAATTTAGTAGGTTTTGCCAATATTTTAGAGTCATCCTACCAAGCATCCATCAAACATTTTGTCTATGCTTCATCAAGTTCTGTGTATGGCGCTAATTTGAAATTACCTTTTTCTGAGCAGGATTCAGTAGATCATCCGCTTTCTTTGTATGCGGCGACTAAAAGGGCCAACGAGTTATTGGCGCATAGTTATGCGCACTCTTCCTTACCTTGTACAGGGCTGCGTTTTTTTACTGTGTATGGCCCTTGGGGCCGGCCGGATATGGCGTTATTTAGTTTCACGCGTAATATCTTAGAAGATAAACCCATTCCAGTATTTAATCAGGGCAATATGATGAGAGATTTTACGTACGTTGATGATATTGTTGCGGGCATTGTAAAAGTCATTGATCAAGTACCACAAAAAGCAGATGTTTTATCAGCTTCTCATCCTGCTATTAGCCACAGCGCTCCTTATCGAATTTATAATATTGGCAATCACCAACCGGTTAAGCTTAAACAATATATTGCTGTATTAGAAAAATGTTTAAATAAAAAAGCGCGCTTGGAAATGATGCCTATGCAAGCGGGTGATGTACCTAATACATACGCAGATGTCAGTGCTCTGGAAAATTTAATTGGTGCTTTGCCGCATACACCTATCGAGACGGGCATTGCAAAGTTTGTCAAATGGTACCAACACTATTATAACGTTGTTTTTGCCTAGGGATTTTCACTCATGTGTGCTATCTCTGGAATAATTAGCCAGATTGCAGCTTATCAGCGCAGAGATTTTTTAATTCCTATTTTATCTGCGATGACAAAACGCGGGCCTGATGGCACTCAGATAGAAGTTTTAGCAAATGAAGGTTGTTTTGGCCATAATCGCCTTTCTATTATTGATCTTAGTGAACGTGCTAAACAACCGATGTGGGATACTACATCGCGGTACTGTTTAACTTTTAATGGTGAAATTTATAATTATCAAGCTTTACGGCGAGAGCTCGTTTCTTTAGGACACTTATTCCGCACAGAATCTGATAGCGAAGTATTAATTGAGGCTTTTGCAGAATGGGGAATTTCATCGCTCGCGCGTTTTGTGGGCATGTTTGCTTTTGCTGTGTGGGACAAACAGGAATGCCAGCTCTATTTGGCTCGTGATCGAATGGGTGAAAAGCCCTTGTATTATGCGCCTATTGATGGAAGCTTCCAAAAAGGATTAGTGTTTGCATCTGAATTAAAAGGTTTGATTCAATACCCATGGGTGGAGCGAACTTTATCCATGACTGCTTTGAATCATTATCTTAGTTTTAACTATACCTCTACTGCGGATGCTATTTTTCAAGGAGTTTATAAATTACCTCCTGCTTCTTATCTCCAATATGATTTGAAAACGCACCAATATAAAGTTAGAGAATACTGGTCTCTCGCAGAATGTTTTCATCAAAAATTGACGATTAGTTTTGCAAAAGCCCAAGAACAATTAGAAATATTACTAGCGGAAGTCATAAAAGATAAATTAATAGCGGATGTTCCCTTAGGTGCTTTTTTATCAGGCGGTATTGATTCTGCAACCATTGTGAGCGAGATGTGCCGCTATCAATCCGATCAAGTCAACACTTATAGCATAGGGTTTCCTGAGAAATCTTACAGCGAACTTGCGTTGAGTCAAAAGACGGCTCGTTATTTAAAAGTGAATCATCAAACAAGGACAATTGTTCCTGATTTTTCTACTTTATTGCCAAAGCTCATTTATGCATTTGATGAACCTTTTGCAGATACATCATTAATTCCCACCTATCTTTTATGTGCGTTTGCAAGAGAGAAAGTAACAGTCAGTTTATCAGGAGATGGAGGCGATGAATTATTTGGGGGGTATATCACTTATCAGGCTGATCGCTATCATCAATTTATGCAGTATTTACCCGCTTCATTTAGAAAAATGTTAATTAAATTAAGCAAGCTTTTATCTGCCTCGTTTAATAAAGTCAGTTTTGATTACAAAGCTAAACAATTTTTGTGCGGCAGCCTTTTAGATAGTCAAAATGCCCATTTGAGCTGGCGAGAAATTTTTAGTGCAGACCAAAAAAAATCTTTATTTCATTCTGACTATACTGCATTATCAATGCATAGTACGAAAGAAGAATCACTTCGATGGTTTCAGGATGTTTCAGGCTGTCATTATCTTGATCAAGCCATGTATGTTGATATGAAGACTTGGCTAGTCGATGATATTTTAGTGAAAGTAGATCGTGCATCCATGGCACATTCCTTAGAAGTGCGTGCGCCTTTTCTAGATCATCGTTTAGTTGAGTTTGCGGCTAAAATTCCAGTGGATTACAAAATACAGAAAAAAAATGGGAAACGTATTTTAAAAAATAAGTCTACAAGGCGATTGCCTCCACATGTCTTCAGGCAACCTAAAAGAGGTTTTAATAGCCCCGTTTCTTCTTGGTTATCGCATGAACTTTTTGACATTGCTTACGAGGTGACAACGGGCACTTATTTAAGTCAATGGTTCAACAAAACGGCGATTGAAAAAATGTGGGTTGAACATCGAAAAGGGGTGTGTGACCATGGCCATCGCTTATTTAATTTATTGTGTTTAGGACTTTGGTGCCAAAGTTATCTGAAAGGAGTAGTGAGTTGAATTTGCCAATATCGATTGTCATCCCGATTTACAATGAAGAGGGAGCTATCACTGACACGATTACTGAGATTAGAAACATTTGTGAAGAAGCACATATTCATGCTTATGAAATTATCGCAGTCAATGATGGTTCTACTGATCATACAGAAGAAAAATTACGAACACTCGGGGTTGTTATGATCACTCATCCGCACAACATGGGGTATGGCCGCTCCCTCAAAGATGGTATTAAAGCAGCGCAATATGACACGATTGTCATCACAGATGCAGATTGTACCTATCCATTTGCCATGGTACCCGCTCTGCTTAAGGAATATGCCAAGGGTTTCGACATGGTGGTTGGCGCCAGAACAGGTAAATATTATCAAGAATCAGTATTGAAGGCGCCATTACGCCGTGTTTTACGTTTCATTGTCGAATTTAGTGCTGAACGAAAAATACCTGATATTAATTCTGGACTTCGTGTGTTTAGAAGATCCGAATTAATGCCAATGTTGCCGCGGCTTTGTGATACGTTTAGTTTTACGACTTCAATGACCTTGGCGTTTATGATGTCGGGTAAATTTGTTAAGTATGTTGATATCCCATATCATAAAAGACAAGGTAAAACGAAGGTAAAATTACTGAAAGATTCTTTAAGGACAATGCAATATATTTTGCAGGCAATCAATTATTATAATCCATTAAAACTTTTTATGTTATTTGCAGGGCTTTGCATCATTTTATCATTTTGGTTTTTCGTATTTGGAATCTTTACACATTGGAAAACGTTGGTTTCTTTTGGTATTGGATCCGCGTTATCGAGCTTAGTCATATTGTCTTTTGGATTGCTCGCAGATTTATTAAAACAGGCGATTGATAAAAAAATGTAATATTGGGTTAACGCTGATTAAATTGGAAAGGAGCATCCTGTATGGATCCATTAATTTTTGCAATCACTGGCGCAAATGGGCAGGTCGGTGCTTTTTTAACAGAGTACTTACGCAATTGCGGTCACATCGTTTATGAGCTTGTACGCTCTTCCGAAAAAGCGAAAGACAAAACATACTATAAGTTTTTTGATTTAGCGGAGCCTCAGAAAATTTCATCCTTACAAGGGATTGATGTATTGATTCATGCTGCCTATTTTTTTGATACGACAGTAAAAAAATATGAGTCTACCAACGTGGCGGGCTCGCAACAATTATTTCGGCAAGCAAAAATTGATCGCGTAAAATACGCTATTTTTATTTCAACACTTTCAGCTCATCCAGACGCACGTTCATTATATGGACGTACTAAATATCAACTGGAACAACTGTTAATGCGAGAAAATTTAAATATGAGTATTATTCGTCCGGGGCTAATATTTCATTCACCGTTGAAAGGAATTACTTCAGCAATGGATAATTTTGTAGGAAAATTTCCTGTTGTGCCCTTAATTGGTCGAGGGAAGCAAAAACTTTATCCTTGTTTGCTGGAAGATTTGGTGCAATTAATTTTTACATTGTCTATGAAGCAGTCTGTGATAAAACGTCCTATTGCTGCAGCGACAGAATGTGCAATTACTTTTAAACAGTTGGTGCAATATTTGGCAATAAAAAGACAAAAACACGTGTTAGCATTTCCTATTCCTTTTTATGCAATTTATTTCATGTTAAAAACAATAGAATTTTTTGGATTACCAATCGGTTTGAGAAGTGATAGTCTGCTGGGATTGCAATACGCGGATTCTGCTATTGATTTTTCTGAAACAGAAAATTTAGGCGTACATTTTAGGGAGCTAACGTTTTTTTAAGGTTTAAAATATGGTTATAAAAAAATGGTTAAATGAAACTCCTTATCTTATGCTTTTTGGTTTAATTATTTTTTTTCTCTGCACGCACTCACCGAATGTGGAATATGATATTGATCCTTCCTATATTCTTTTTGGAGCGGCAAGACCACCGCTTTATCCAATATTTATTTGGTTGTTTCACTGGGCAGGGAGTTATCAATTTGCGTTGATTATGTGGATACAAGGCGTTTTACTGTTCTCATCCTTGCTTTATGCGCGTTATTGGCTGCGAAAAAATCTACAAATCTCAGATTTTTCTGTTTTTCTCATCTGTTTATTAATCATCATCACGATTTCTTTGCATTATCAAATTTGGTTTATTCAGTCTGAGGGCCTTGCTTTCCCTCTCTTTATCTGGATTTTTTTTTTACTGATTGAATGTTTTTATCAATTTAATATTAAAAAACTTTTTTACTTGGCTTTATTAACAGGTTTTTTAGTATTGACTCGTTTGCAATTTTATTATTTGTACGGGATGTTTTTATTGTTATGCGTATGGTATTTCTGGCAGCGTATCCCTATCAAGCAGCGCGTTCTTGCCATAGTCATTTTGGCGGGTTCAATAACCACAACTACCCTAATTGATCATATTTACCATTATGTTAAACACGGTTTTTTTGGCTCTCCTCCTTATGCGAGTTTAATGATTTTGGTTCAAACTTTGTATTTAACGGATAGTCATGCTGCGAATTATTTTCAAGATACAACTGAAAAAAAATATGTTCAAGAAATGTTAAAACAACGCGATGCGCAGGGTTTAAATAAAGATGCTGTTTTATTAAGTGGTTTGAAGCCCTCCTATTTTGAATATGCCTATCAATCTTATGCTAGAAATTATTTAGCAATGCAAGACATTATTGATAATACATTAAATGCGAGTATTGAAAAAAAACTGGGAAGAGAAATAAATTTTCAATCGAATATCATTGCAACAGATATTAACAAAGTTTTGATTTTACATGAACCTAAAAAGAATTTACTATTTTTAATTTGGAAATTTGTGGAGTGTATGGGAGGGATTCCTCTCTTTTTATTTTTCCTAATTTTACTACTGACATCAATATTAAAAATGATTAAAGATAATGTTCGTGAACCCAATTTATCTACTTTGTTTGTAACGATTGTTGCGCTGCTTACTTTTTGCAACGCTTTTGTGATCGCGCTTTGTAATCCTGACGTGCCTGTATATTTCTGCTATTCTCAATTTATGTTTTATTGTTTGGCCGCGTTGTTGGCGAGCAAAATTTTTAATCGTCATTGTGTGGGTGTTTTCAATGCTGTTTAATAGCTATTTTTTTATTTTTTTATTTTTACCCGTCACGCTTTTATTGTTTTTTTTCGCCGCCAAATGGAATCGACAATGGGCATTAAGTGTGTTACTGATTGCTTCGTTCATTTTTTATAGTTGGTACAATTACCACTATGGAATTATTTTGTTTTTTTCAATAGGCGTCAATTTTTTTATTTCGAAAAATATCATTAAAATATCCGCTGCCAAAATAAAAAAATATTTTTTACATTTAGGGCTTATTTTTAATCTTGGCCTTCTTGGATATTTTAAATACATGAATTTTTTTATTCAAAATATAAATTCATTAATCCATCATCAAATAAACTTATTCAATATTACCCTGCCTTTAGGAATTTCTTTTTTTACATTCACGCAAATTGCTTTTTTGGTAGATAGTTATCGCGGGTTAGTTCAGGAATACAAATTTTTAAATTATGCTTTATTTGTCAGTTACTTTCCTCATCTTATCGCGGGTCCTATTATTCATCATATGGAGGTTATGCCGCAATTTGAAAAATCCACTATATTCAAGGTGAATCATCGAAATCTTTTAGTAGGATTAACGATCTTTGCCATCGGGTTATTTAAAAAAGTGATCATCGCTGATTATTTGGCGCGACTGGTGACGCCTGTCTTTGATATTCATTCATCCTTTATATCGACAACGGATGCTTGGATAGGGGCGCTGGCTTATACTTTTGAACTTTATTTTGATTTTTCTGGGTATTCTGATATGGCTGTAGGGTTGTCTTTATTATTAGGTATTAAATTACCTATCAATTTTTATTCGCCTTACAAGTCTGCAAATATCATAGAATTTTGGCGTCGTTGGAACATGACGCTCTCAAGGTTCTTACGTAATTATTTATATATTCCGCTAGGAGGGAATCGTAAAGGCCCTGTCCGTAGATATATTAATTTGATGATTACTATGATTTTAGGAGGATTATGGCATGGGGCAAGCTGGACTTTTATCACGTGGGGCTGCTTACATGGGTTGTATTTATGTATCAATCACGGGTGGATTTCTCTGAAGAAAGTTTTAAAAATATCAAATCATGGCGGATATATAGTACACCATACATCGAAATTAATAACATTTGTTGCTATTGTGATTGCTTGGGTTTTCTTTCGGGCCCCAGATTTTACAGTTGCTTTTCAAATTCTGCATGCTATGTTCTTAAATATTTTTACTGATCCATTTTCCTGGTGTTTTCTTAATGCACTTAGATTTTTTTCCGTAGAAAAAATATTTACTGTAATCGCGATTTCCTTTGTAATGATTGGGTTTTTACCCAATACTTACCAGTTATTATCACGGATTAAAGTAGCATTGTCCATTCCGAAGGAATCTTATTATTTATCCATACTTGTATGGAAGCCAAATTTTTTATGGGATGTTATTATTTCTATTATTTTTGTGATTGATATTCTTTGTATTCAATCATCAAGTACCTTTTTATATTTTCAATTTTAAAAGAATTAATTTACATGAGAAAAATATACTATAAAAATTTAATTATTTTTTTGATCTTAATAGCTATTTTATTAATGGCTATAATTTTAATTAATTACTATGGCGATGGCGGCTGTTATTTTTTTCGTTCTCGTTATGTGGAAAATAAATTAGCGAATGCTTTATTGAGCCAAGATAAAGTGCTCGTCTGCACGAATTATAATGATAGAAATGTTAAAAAAATATTGATTAATAGAATGGTAAAACCTGTAGAAATATTGGTGCTTGGTTCCAGTCGTACCATATCTTTTAGAAAAGAATTATTCAACAATAAAAGTTTTTTTAATGGAAGTGTAGATTCAGCTGATTTAGAAGATGACATTGTCATTTATTATCTTTATCAGAAAAGGGGATGGAAACCTAAAAAAATATTTATCGGATTAGATCCATGGATTGTCAGTGGGAGCGAAGGAACGTTGTGGAAAACAGCATTTCTCTCTGAATATAATCATGCGAGAGAATTATTTTTTGCATCGCCAAAAAATAATTTTCGATATTATCAAATTGTCAGCGGGTTTTTAGAAAAAAATACACAATTACTTTCTCTTTATTATCTTAATGATTCAATCAAAAAAATCATATTATTATATTTTTATAAATCGTTTGATACCAATAGAATTATAATAAATCCAAATGCTGACCAAATGAGTAGTTTTTCTTTCTGCCATCTTCATCTTCCTGACGGAACAAGATTGACTGCAGAAATAGATGAATCCTCTTCTCCGGATCATGCGGATTATGTTGGGGTTATGAAAATGCATCAACTTCCGGCTAGCTCGTTGGAGTTAAATAAAAATAAAATGAAGTTTTTCGAGAAATTTATAGATTATTTATTGAAGCAACATGTGGAGGTCGTTTTTTATTTACCCCCTTATGAGTCGTCAGCTTATTCTGAAATAGAAAGAAATAAAAAATACAACACTTTTAATGTTGTTGAAAAATATTTTCATTCTATTTCTACTAAATATCACATTCAAATAGTTGGTTCTTACAATCCATTTATATTAAATTTAAATTCAAGTGATTTTATAGATGATGTACATTTAAAACAGAAAGGAATCAATAAATTATTTGGCCAAATGCATCAATTTTTAGCTATCACTGAGGTGGGAGCGCATTCAAGTTACAAGAGTTAACGAGACTAGGAAAATTTTGTGCTAATAAAAAAAATCTTGAAAGAATCTCCTTATTTTATGTTGGGTGTTTTAATTATTTTTTTCTTATGCACTCATAAACCGAATGTAGGATACGATACTCCAAGCTATATTTATTTTTCTGAATCAAGGCCTTTATTTTATCCATTATTTATTCTGTTATTTCGATGGGGAGGTATTTATCAATTTACCCTTATTATGTGGGTGCAGGGTATTTTATTATTTATTGCCTTGCTGTACGCGCGCTATTGGTTGAGAAAGAATTTGAAAATTTTTGATTTTTCCATTTTTCTTGTTTTCTTATGGGTTCTAATAACAATTTCTTTCCATTATCAAATAGCATTTATTCAATCTGAAGGTCTTTCTTTTCCGCTTTTTGTTTTTGTTTTCTTTTTATTGATTGAATGCTTTCAAAAATTTAATCTAAAAAAAATATCTTATCTATCGTTTTTAGTGAGTATTTTGATATTAGTGCGATTACAATTTTATTATTTTTATATAATTTTTGGACTACTCTGTTTGTGGTATCTTTGGCAGCACGTGCCCTTCAAGGCGTTAATTCTTGGAGCGGCTATTCTGTTCGGTTCCGCGGGTGTTACCATCCTTATTGATCACGGCTATCATTATTTTAAGCACGGTTTTTTTTCAAGTGCCCCTTATGCGGGTATATTGACATTAGTTCAAGGTATTTATTTGGCAGATAGCAATGCTGCTCATTATTTTAAAGATCCAATCGAGAAGGCGTATGTACAACAGATGATAAATCAACGGGATGCGCAACATTTAAATAGAGATGCTTCTTTGATAATTACACTAAAACCACTTTACTTTGAATATGCCTATCAATCCTATAGAAGAAATTTTCTGGCAATTCAAGAAATGATTGAGAATATCCTGCAGGCTAAGAATGAAACCTTTCATTCGAAATTAGAATCAAACGTGCTTGCTATAGATATCGGAAAGACCCTGATTTTTTATGAGTCAGAAAGAAACATATTATTTTTTTTATGGAAGTTTATAGAATGTATGGGTGGAATCCCTGGTTTTTTATTTTTCTTTATTCTATTGCTATCATGGTTTTTTAAAATGACAAAAAATAAAATAATGGAACCTGATTTTTCTTCATTATTTGTAGCCATTGCTACCATCATTACTTTTTTAAATGCGGCTATCATAGCACTGTGCAATCCAGATTTGCCTCCTTATTTCTGCTATTCCCAATTTATTCTTTATTGCTTAGCAGCATTTTTGGCAAGTCAAATTTTTTCAAAGAATTCCCCATCTGAGTTACCGAAGAAATCAAGTGTTCTTGAAAGAGAAATTAAATATGACGTTGTTTAAAACAACATTGTGGACTGGTTTTTCCACTCTTATCAAAGCCATTTCCTCCTATATAATGTGGAAAATTATTGCTGTTTATACAGGACCGAGCGGGCTTGCAGCGATCGAGCAGTTTCAGAATTTTATTCAAATTTGCCGCTCTTTTTCTTCTAGTTTTAATCAGGGCGTTATTAAATATGTTTCAGAATATAAACATGATGAAAATAACAAATCACGCATAGTCAGCAGTGCTTTTATTGCTTATATTATCATTTCTATTATCGTAACTTTTATCTTATTTTTTTTTAGTTCGGAAATTTCAGAAAAAATTTTTTCTTCTGAAGAGTATAAAAATACGATAAAAATATTGGGGCTGAGTATTACGTTGTTTACATTAAATGGTTTGTTACTTTCCGTACTTAATGGGGAGCTGGAGATCAAAAAATACGTCAGTTGTAATATAGCAAATACCATACTTATTTTTATCATTACTGTTTATTTAGTGATTCATCACGGCGTCCAGGGAGGATTAATTGGGTTTGTGTTAAATCAATCGATTGTTCTATTGTTGACTTTATATTTTGTTGTCAAAAGTCAATGGTTTAAAATCAATTTTTTTATTCAAGGTATAGACAAAAATAGTATTTATCTTTTAATAAAATATGCTGGAATATCTTTTGCTCCTATCATTATCACTCCTATCACATTAGTCATTTTGCGAAAATATATCGTTCACGCACTTTCATGGCAAGACGCGGGTTATTGGCAAGCAATTATGCGATTATCAGAGGCATATTTGATTTTAATGGAAGTCATGGTTAATGTTTATTTTCTTCCTAAAATTTCGAGTATTAAAAAATATTCTGAATTCAAATCAGAAATTATGGCTTGTTATCGATTAATTATCCCCATTGTTTTTATGGGGTTAGTTTTAGTTTTTTTACTCAAAAAACAAATTGTGATCGCCATGTACAGTGAAAAATTTTTTCCGATGTTAATTTTATTTAAATATCAAATAATTGGTGATATAACCAAGATATGCGCTTGGTTCTTAATAAATATCATGGCAGCAAGAGCTATGGTAAAGATCTTGGTGGTTGCTGAAGTGATTTTTAATTTATCTTATATTATATTGACCATGATTTTTGTTCATTATTTTGGATTGATTGGTACTTCGATGGGGTTTGCCCTGAACAGTACCTTATGGTTATTGGCGATGATGTTTTGTGCAATGCGATGTATGCGTAACGGCGCATTTCAATTGGTGGCATAGCAATAGGCGGCTTATGACGGAAAATATCAATTTTAAATGGGATGAAAATGTATCGCCACAAAATTGGGATAATCTTCTGTCGCAATTAAATGGTCATCCCCTACAGTCGGCTAAGTGGGGTGATTCAAAAAAAGCATCCTGTGGCGTGAAGGATCATCGTTGGGCAGTTTTCAAAAATGAGCTTCCCGTTTTTTTGGTTCGTTTTGAGGAAAAGCGAATTTTTAAATTTTTGAAAATTGCCTGGGCACCTAAAGGACCGGTTGTTGTTGACAAAAATGATGAGGTTGTTTTGAGAAAAGCATTTCTGTCTAAATTAAAAAAGAGGGGTTTTATTTTTTGTGCTACAAATCCTTGGGAAAAAATTGAATTCAAAAAAATATTAAATTCTGTTTTTTACACGATCTGGATCGATTTAACTCTGCAAAAAGAAGAGCTTTGGAAAAATCTGCATAAACAATGCCGATATGATATAAGACGCGCAAAGAAACTAGGAGTTATCGTAGAAAAAACGGATTCTGTGGATGATTTTAATGCATTTTATGCTGCTTGTGTATCAATCAGTGAGACCAAGGGATTTAATTTAGGTAATGCAGGCCAATTGATGGCATACTTATTTTCCGAAAAAAACCCAGGACAAGTTGAGTCATGTTTATTTGTGGCCCGACATGAGGGCCATATATGCGGCGGTGCATTTTTAATGCGTTCTGGCGAAAATATTCATTATCTGTGGGGGGCTGTGAATCGAAAATTTTCGCATCTTTGTATTGGCGAAGCGCTTCAATGGGGGGTAATCGAATGGGCATTAAGTATGAATTGTAAAAAATATGATTTAGAAGGAATATCAACGACAAACAGCGGTAATGATAAATTTAAAAAAAGATTTTCTGGAAAAATCGTGATGTGTCCTGGAGTGAAAACCTATCCGTTACAGATGGGTTCCAGCATCATGTTATTTTTAATGAATTTTTATTTATGGTCTCGACCCGGGATTATTTTTATAAAGAATAATTTTTTATTTATCCCATTACGCGGGATAAAAAATATAGTATTTCGATTTTTTACTAAAGGTTTTTCAAAATGAATATTTTAATTTTAGGTGTTAATGGATTTATTGGCAGTCATTTAAGTGAAGCCATATTAACTAAAACTGATTGGCATATTTTTGGAATGGATATAGAAGCTGATAAAATTTCTACTTGTTTACAACACGAACGTTTTCACTTCCAGAAAGGCGATATTACTGTTCAAAAAAATTGGGTGAAAGAACAGATCAATCATTGTGACGTCATTTTACCGTTGGTAGCCATTGCCACACCCGCGGTGTATGTGCAAAATCCATTGCGAGTATTTGAATTGGATTTTGAGGCAAATCTAGAAATTATTCGTGAATGTGTCCGACAAAAAAAACGAATTATTTTTCCCTCAACTTCTGAAGTATACGGTATGTGTACTGATGGGGAGTTTGATGAGGAAAAAAGTCATTTAGTCACGGGGCCGATTCATAAAGAGCGTTGGATTTATTCAACTTCAAAACAATTATTGGATCGTGTGATTTATGCGTATGGTAAACAAGACCAATTGCAATATAGCTTATTTCGCCCTTTTAATTGGTACGGCCCTAAACAAGATAACATTTTAAATTCTAAACCCGGAGGTTCGCGTGTCTTAACACAGTTTATTGGTAATATTTTGCGTGGAGAAGATATTACATTAGTGAACGGTGGATCGCAGCAACGGTGTTTTATGCATATTGATGATGGTGTGAGTGCGTTACTGAAGATTATCGAAAACAAAAATAACTGTGCTTTGGGTAGAATTTTTAATATTGGAAACCCAATCGAAAATATTTCTATCCGTTCTCTTGCTGAATTGTTGGTACATCTTATTAAAAAATATCCGCAATATTCGGATCAAGCTTCCAAGACCAAATTTATCAATGTCCCCGCAGACCAATACTATGGAGCGGGTTATCAAGATGTTTCATTGCGTGTGCCCTCCATTGTGCGCGCAGAAAAATATTTAGGCTGGACGCCAAAAATTAATTTGGAAAGTGGCCTGCGTAATACGTTAGATTTTTATTTGAAATAATAGTAACCTCTTACATGACACTCATTAAAACATCTTTTTGGACAGGGCTCTCCGTACTCATTAAAACGGTTGTGACCTTTGCAATTTCTAAAATTGTGGCTTTATATACAGGCCCTGTGGGGCTTGCCATTACCGAACAATTTCAAAATCTTTTACAAATTGTACGCACTTTTTCAGGAAGTTTGATTCAGCAAGGCGTTGTTAAATATGTAGCAGAATATAATCACGATATAGCCGTTAAATCTCGAATTTTAAGCAGCGCTGCTTTTTTTTGTGTGCTTGTTTCAATAGTGCTCGGTATTTTTTTACTTTTATTTAGCGCAGAAATAGCACGTCTCATTTTACAATCTATTATTTATCAAAAAGTGATCGTTTTATGTGCGGTCAGTATTATATTGTTTTCACTCAACAGCTTTCTGCTGGCCATTTTAAATGGCGAAAGGGAAATTATAAAACTAGTGAGCTGTAATATTGCCAACACACTCTTAAGTTTGGTCATGACTGCTTATCTTGTTATTTATTACGGATTGTACGGCGGATTAATTGCGCTGGTATGCAATCAATCAGTGGTATTATTTTTTACGCTCAGTTTAGTGGTGCGATGCAAATGGTTTACCTTGCATTCTTTTGTGGGCGGGATTGATCTTGATAGTTTGGGTAAGCTCACGAAATATGCTTTTATTACGATTATTAGTACGCTTGCAGTCCCTTTGTCGCAAATTATTGTCCGTAATTATGTGGCCAGCACTTTTTCTTGGGAAGAAGCGGGCTATTGGCAAGGGATGATGAAGCTTTCTAATAATTATTTTATTTTAATTGATGCGACATTGGGTGTTTATTTTTTGCCTAGATTTGCCGAAATCTGTTCTGTTTCTGAGTTAAAAAAAGAAATTATCCGCAGTTACCAATATCTTTTGCCATTCATCATCGGTATTACCATGGTGCTTTTTATATTAAAAAGGGAAGTGGTTATGTTGTTATATAGCAAACAATTTATTCCCATGCTGTTTTTATTTAAATACCAATTAATCGGGGATGTGGCGAGAATTGGTGCATGGTTGTTGTCATATGTGCTGATCGCAAAGGCGATGATGAAGACATTAATTGTTACAGAATTGTCTCTGCTTCTTTTTTATCCTATCGTAACAATTATTTTAGTCCATTATTTTGGTTTAATTGGGACTAGCATGGGCTTTGCGTTGAGTTATCTTTTTTATTGGGCGCTGATGATATTTTTTGTAATGCGTTATACCGCCTATGCTTCAAGTACAGACGAGCATAAAGCGTGTTGATAAATATTTTAACTAACGCTTACAAAGTATTCATAAATCTCTTATACTCGTTTAGAATAGGTGACAGGATATTGAGATAAGCATATAGCTTAATGGAGTATTGCAATGAAATATCTCGCGACTCAAATAAGTGCTTTTTTTCTCATGATGCCAGCAATTGTTTTTGCCGGTTGGCAAGTTGCGCAACCTGGTGCCGCCATTCCAAGTGAACCTTTTTTTCAAGCGGGCAGTCAACGTGATACTGCATTTGTTCCAACCTATGGCAGTAACGCATTTCCCAATCAATTTGCGTATTTAGGCAGGCCTGCTGCTGTGTATGCAATCAGTGTGAGTGGTTCCTTAAAAGAAAATATTGAAAGAATTATGGATCGCTATCACTGGAAAGTGATTTGGAAAGTGCCTTACGATTATAATTTTGATGGGCGTGTGACCGGTTCTAGTTTACCGAATGTGATTGAAAAATTGTTGCAGCCATTCCCATTGCAAGCACAGATGTATATGTCTAACCGTATCATGACTGTTACTACGAGGAAGGTATAATGCTTTGCCAGAGAATGATTGTATTGTGCTTATCAATGCTCATGTGTCTATCTGGGTGTAATTCATCTGTTTACAATCAAGCGGAAGGGAATGTGGCTGATGTGGCTCAGCGTAATTCTGAAGCGCATGCTAAAATGCGTAACATCACAAAATTACCACCGCCGCTCGTCGTTAATTCTGGGCTTTATGTTGATAAAACACCGATCAGTTTAGCAAGACAACCGGTATGGTTAAAAAATCGTATTATTTTGCGCGGCGATCAATTGCCTTTTTCTTATTACAGCAGAACCATTGCGGGCGGTGGCGGCAAAAATATATTAACGCATTATCAAACGGGCCTTGATGATAAGGCGATGGTTGCTATTAATTATAGCGGCACTGTGAAAGGCGCCTTAGATTTATTGGCAGCAAAAACCGGTTATGTGTATTCCGTCAATGGAGCCGATGTTTATTGGCAAGCATTTGTGACTAAAACATTTGATATTGCCTTTATGCCGGGCGCATCAGATTACTTA
>AMFJ01005702.1_pt1 | contig 20760 bp, 35 predicted proteins | sample 427208 | NCBI WGS metagenome assembly AMFJ01 (sample SAMN02954298, study PRJNA114691) | groundwater metagenome | biome: aquatic; feature: subsurface aquifer; material: sediment; isolation source: subsurface aquifer sediment | place: USA: Rifle, CO | collected 2008-08 | reverse complement strand
CTATCTTGGAAAAACCGCCATATGTATGTGGACATTACCTTTTTTGCTTGACAAAAATCGATTTATGATATATTATAATCTCAGTATAAGGGCGTTCTTTGTGATTATTTTTTACAAGGGGATGGCAAATGAGTGGACGTAGCGGGTGCTTGGAAAATTGTATGTGCGTTGTTTGTCAGAGAGAAATGAGAGAAAACAAAAAGGCAGAAATGAAAAGAAGAGGATCAATGACAGAAAAGGGAGAATTTATAGGCAATGAAGACTTCATGAGATCTATGAGGCAGTTGCGTGGAAACACAACCTTCAGAAAAATATGGAGAGCTCTCGCCTAATCGCGGTAATTAGGGGGAATTGGACATGTCCGGTTCCCCCAACTTTTTTATTAAATATGATAAAATAAAAAATTCTTGGTTTTTCACAAGAATTTTTTTATACATAATCCCATCCAAGGATTATTTTGTTTTCGAAAGGGTTTTGATGCAACGGGTGCAAACTTTCAATCTTTCTCCATCAACTTTTTTAGTTTGCAGATTGATGCCAAATTTTCGAAGAGTGGCAATGTTGGAATGACTTCTTTTGTTTCCGGTTTTTCCTCCACGCTCACAAATTTCACATACTCTACTCATAGTTTTATAAATGTCTAAATTTAGATCAGTATTGATTAGTAACAGAATTTAGAGTATCATATATATATTAAGTTGTAAAGTTTGATTATGCCTAGCGAAATTGTTCTCATATTTTTTTATATCGTAATTCTATTATATTCCGTTATTGTTCATGAAGTAGCTCATGGCGTGATGGCTCTTTGGCTGGGTGATTCGACTGCCAAATATGCCGGCAGACTAAACCTTAATCCTATAAAACATATCGACCTATGGGGCTCTATTATTGCTCCTGTAATGATGCTTCTTCTGTCTAATTTTCGTTTTGCTTTTGGCTGGGCTAAGCCGGTGCCATATAATCCATATAATCTCAAGAATCAAAAGTGGGGTCCGGCTTTGGTGGCATTTTCAGGTCCTTTATCGAATATTTTACTGGCTCTTATTTTTACTGCGGTTGCTCGTCTCATTGCCATCCCGACAGCTGCTAAAGCGGATATTATTTTAAATTTCAATGATTGGTCCAATATTTCTACCGTAGTGGCTGGGTCATTAAGTTCGATTATGTTCGAGTTGTGTATTATTATAATTTTTTGGAATGTTCTTCTGGCTTTTTTTAATCTGATTCCCATTCCGCCATTGGATGGATCAAAGCTTCTTTTTTCAGTTTTTCCCATTAAAATAGAAACTCAAGCTCTTTTGGAACAATTTGGATTTATATTCCTTTTGTTTTTTGTTATTTTCTTTTCCGGGCCTATGGGAATTTTTCTTAATTTCATGCTGAACATTTTTTTGGGCATGGCGCTATAATAAGATATATTGACATAAAATAAGAAATCCCTTATGATTATTGTGCTAGTCGGTTTCTAGCAGTTTTTATTTAATTAAAAAATTATTTTAGGCTTAAGTTAGTCGTTCTGATAGCTTTCCGCCTTGAAAGACAAAATGCCAACAATCAACCAATTAAAAAGAAAAGTCAGAAAATCAGTTAACAAGAAAACAAAATCACCGGCTTTTCGAAGTGTTTTTAATACACTGAAAAACAGACCAATTGAAACAGTCAGCCCATTTAAACGAGGGGTCTGCTTGAAAGTGAGCACAACCACTCCAAAAAAACCAAACTCAGCTCTTCGAAAAATTGCAAGAGTTAAGCTTACTAATGGAATGGAAGTAACAGCTTATATTCCAGGAATAGGACATAATTTACAAGAGCATTCTATTGTCATGCTTCGTGGTGGAAGAGTGAAGGACCTTCCAGGAGTGAGATATCATATTGTGCGCGGAGTGCTTGACAGCGCTGGAGTAGCTAATAGGAAACAAGGCCGCAGCAAATATGGAGCAAAAGTGGAAAAAGCTAAAGAATAATTAAATACTAATGTTCGCGAATGGGTAAAAAATGAATGCGAATGATCTATTTCGGATACATTTGTTTAAACATTAGCGACAATTTGCATATATGCCAAGAAGAAAAAGAATTTTTAAGAAAAATGTTAAACCAGATTCAAAATTTGGTAATTTGCTAGTGGGAAAATTTGTCGGATATATCATGAAAGAAGGAAAAAGGACTACTTCTGAGAGAATTATGTATGATGCTTTTGATATTATTCACGAGAGAACTAAAAAGGGAGGACTAAATACTTTTGAACAAGCGATTAAAAACGTAGCTCCACTAGTGGAATTGAAATCAAGAAGAGTCGGTGGTGCTAACTACCAGGTTCCGGTTCCTGTTTCCGGAGAAAGAAGAACAACTTTGGCTATGCGTTGGATAAATGTGGCTGCCAGTTCAAAAAAAGGAAAAAAAATGGCGGAAAAATTAGCGGATGAATTCATTGATGCTTCTAATAAGATTGGAGCTTCCATGAAGAAGAGAGAAGATGTGCATAGGATGGCTGATGCTAATAAGGCTTTCGCTCATTTCGCATAATATGAAATTATAATAATTTTTCAGCTATAGTGCCATCTTTGTGGCATTTGGCTTTATAAAATAACAAAAAAAATGGCAAGACAACACACAATGGATCATCTTCGAAATATTGGGATTATAGCCCATATCGATGCAGGAAAAACAACTACGACTGAGCGCATTTTGTTTTACACCGGAATTACTCATAAAATTGGTGAAGTGCATGAAGGGGAAGCAACTATGGACTGGATGGAGCAAGAAAGAGAAAGAGGAATTACTATCACTTCAGCAGCGACTACTTGTTATTGGAAAGACCATCAAATTAATATCATTGACACCCCTGGACACGTAGACTTCACAGTAGAAGTGGAAAGATCTCTCCGTGTTTTGGATGGAGGAGTGGTTGTTTTTGATGGAAAAGAAGGAGTAGAGCCGCAATCAGAAACAGTATGGAGACAGGCTGATAAATATGACGTGCCTAGAATTTGTTTTATCAACAAAATCGACAAGGAAGGCGCTGATTTCTATTATTCTTTTGATACTATAGGAGAAAGATTGACTCCAAATGCGGTAGCTATTCAGATTCCTATTGGAGAAAGAGGAGATTTTGCAGGCGTGGTAAATTTGATGAATATGAGAGCCTATACATTTACCGGAGAAATGGGAGAGCAAGTGATTGAAGGTGAGATTCCAGCTGAATATTTGGATAAGGCTAAGGAATGGAGAGAAAAGATGGTAGAAAAAATTGCTGAAAATGATGATGTTTTGGTAGAAAAATATTTAAACGGAGCAGAAATTTCCGAGCAAGAATTGAAAGATGCTCTTCGAAAAGAAGTTATTGGAGGAAAAATTTATCCTGTGCTTACTGGAACCGCTCTTCGAAATAAAGGAGTGCAATTAGTTCTGGATGCTGTTATCGATTATCTCCCAAGCCCATTGGATGTTCCTGCTATCAAAGGAACAGCAGTCAATGATGAAACAAGAGAAATCCCAGTTTTGCCAAAAGATGACGCTCCTTTCGCCGCTTTGGCTTTTAAAGTAGCGACGGATCCATTTGTGGGGCAATTGACATTTTTTAGAGTGTATTCAGGAACAGTCAAGGCTGGATCATATGTTTTGAATTCATCCAAGGGAGAAAAGGAAAGAATCGGAAGAATATTGCGCATGCATTCCAATCACAGAGAAGAAATTGAAGAATTGCATGCTGGTGGAATCGGAGCGCTTGTAGGAATGAAAAATACTACTACAGGAGACACGCTTTGCGATGTGGACAATCAGGTGCTTTTGGAATCAATTACTTTCCCAGATACTGTCATTTCCATTGCTATCGAGCCAAAGACCAAGGCTGACCAAGAAAAGATGGGATTTGCTCTTCGCAAATTAGCTGAAGAGGATCCAACTTTCAAAGTGAGAACTGATGAAGAAACAGGGCAAACTATTATTTCCGGAATGGGCGAGCTTCATTTGGATATTATTGTGGATAGGATGAAAAGAGAATTTAAAGTTGAAGCAAATGTTGGACAACCTCAAGTAGCTTATCGTGAAACTATCAAGATGGAGGCTCAGGCTGAAGGAAAATATATCAAGCAATCCGGAGGACGCGGTCAATATGGCCATTGTTGGATCAGGCTTGCTCCTCAAGAGCCTGGAAAAGGATTTGAATTCGCTAGTGAGATTAAGGGAGGTGCGATTCCTCAGGAATATATTGCCCCAATTGAAAAAGGAGCAAAAGATGCTATGGATAACGGAGTTTTAGCGGGATATCCAATGGTGGATATAAAGGCAACTGTGTACGATGGATCATTTCATGATGTTGACTCTTCTGAAGCCGCTTTTCGTATTGCTGGTTCAATGGCTTTCAAGGAAGCGGCTAAGAGAGCTAATCCGGTTATTCTGGAACCTATTATGAAGGTCATTGCCATTACTCCGGAATCATTCATGGGAGATGTGGTAGGAGACTTAAACTCCAAGCGAGGAATCATTCGTGAAATGAATGATCGGGGAACAGGAGCATCAAGCGTGAAAATTATTGATGCAGAAGTTCCGCTTTCATCAATGTTTGGTTATGCCACACAGCTTAGATCTATGACTCAGGGACGCGCTAATTATTCTATGGAGTTTTCTCATTATGCGGAAGTGCCAAAGAATGTAGCGGAAGAAATTATCAGTGGAAAAAAGAAATAAAGCTTTTTGGAATAAAAAAATCCTTTGCCTGTTGGTGAAGGATTTTTTAATTTATAATTTATTGAGTTATCCACAGAAGATGATTTGACAGTGATGAACACAGTGATATAATATCATCAAGAGAGCGCTGCAGCCTTTCTTAACTAATAACTTAATATGTCTGCGCTTGAGGTGCAGGCACGACAAACAAAATGCAACAGCAACAAAATGCGCAGTCTTTTGCGCCGGCCCAAGAAAAAGTTTATGGACAGATGGTAAAAGCGGGAAATAAAACATATTTTATGGATGTGAAAAAAGCCACAAATGGAAGCAACTATCTGACCATCGCCGAATCATATAAAAACCAAAAAGGAGAAAAAGTCATCAATCGAATATTGCTTTTCAAAGATCATTTCCAAGAATTTATGGGAGGACTGGAAGAAGTAAAAAAATTTTTATAGCAAATTTCAAGTTTGGATTGCTGAATTGATAAAAAAGAAAAAGCGAAGCTGGGATAACACCCAACTTCGCTTTTTTAGCTCCCCCTATATTATCTTATAAAATGCTGAACATTGGCGATGATTTGTAACTCTGCCTTCATTGGAGATAAATTCTCCATTGAATCGCGGACATTTTTTCAATTGTTGTCCAATTTCTTTGACGCCGGTTTTTTCTGGCGGACAATAGGAGCAGCAATAGTTAAATACATTTGGAGGAAGAAAATTTCGGATGTCCGTCATTTCTTGGAAATTTGCATGTCTTGCCACTCTTATCATTCTGATATTAGTGGTGGTAAGAAAAAGACACTTTTCTCCCTTGCTTACATTCTCTTCTTGATAACGATGAATTATTTCGAGAAAGGCGCGTTTTCCTTTTACCCGAAGAATCTTTTCCGGCTCCAGATTGCAAACCATCCTAATCTCAACAAATTTACTATGAGGAGTTGACATGAACGCAACAATAAAGCGAGGCGTGCCATTCGACATCTCTACCCAAGTTATGCCATCATTGATAATAGAAATTATTTCTTCCGGAGTTTCTGTTAAGAGAGAAGAGTTAGGTTCCCGGCTAAGATTCCAGATCTTGTCGGCTACTGCTAGTTTCTGTTTGGCTGTAAGCCGGATCCCATTAATTATCATATATCCTCTCCTTTGATTGAGGTTTGTTGGTAAAGAACGTTGGTTGTATATTATGAAATAAAAAACCCCGCTTTTTACGGGACTATCTTTTTGATTTTTTCAAAACCTAAAGATAATTCCCTATGGGACTCTCTTCAAGAGTTGGATTGTCATCAATATGCTTTTCATAATGTTGGACGTATTGTAGCAGAAATGAATATGCTTGTCAATTTGAGTTTTTCATCTATAATAGGAGATGCCGATAGATTTTTTGCTTGAGGTAGTTGATTTTATTTCACCAAGCAAAAAATCTAAAACTTCTTAAACCTTCAGTTTTATAATCTTCATACAAATATAATTTTTTGTATTTCAGTTCTTATAAAAATTATGCATTTATCCATTAATCACACTGAGGAGAAAAAGTCATGTTTTTGTCGGAATGGGAGGAAAGCCCGCAGAAGAGAAAAGTTGCCTCTGTTAAAAATGAAAATGGCATCCACTGTGATTATTATTGGATGCCAGAAATAGATGGTAGGATTTTCGTGCATTGCAATGTCGGCACAGAAACCCCCCATTTTTGGTTACTCGAATTTTATTTAGACGATAATGGAAACTTTCTTCATAAGAGTCTCATGAGCAGCAGGGATGGCGGTATATGTGGAATAAGACTGGGATTTGTTGGGTGTTGCAAAAAAAATGCAATAAGGTGTATCGTAGAAAAGATTATCGATACAACCTTGTTGGAAAAAACAGAAAGAGAAATCGAGAAGCTTAGAAAAAATCTCGAAAAAATTCTTTCGTCCATGAAATTTCGTGAACGAGAAATGAGTTATTGCTAAGCCTTTATTTCTGGAAAAATCAGCCCAGGCGCCATACTGAAACAACGGTATTGCGCCTTATTTAATTTATAAAAAAAACACGCTCTTGCAAGATGGAAAAAAGAAACTTCAATTATTTTTTGTTGCAATTAGCATGCCGGGCAGATTTTTTAATTTGGTGGTATAATAGGAATATAAAATTAAAAACATGGAAAAAAATAAAAAAGTGACTTGTAAAACAGGGCTCAAGAAAAATATCTTGAAAAAGGATGTCTTTGATCGAGAAATGGCACTTTGTAAGAAACTAGCTCAAGAAAATGGCAACAAATGCGGGTGGGGAGTTTGCGCTAAATGCGGAGTTTTGCCGCTCCTCTATAAGCTTCATAAAGGAATTTTACTGGAAAAACCGGAAGAAATAAAAGAAATTAAAAGCGCGCTTTAAAAAATGCATATTTTTTAATTAAGCATTTTTTGGTATATAATGACAACAGTTAATAAAAATTATTAAAAATATGCAAAAAATAAAAGTTGAACAACATGGCTTCACCGCTTTCTCGTGGTTTGCCGGATGGCTTTTCACCATCGGCTTTCTTCATCTGGCTTTTTGGAAAGGAGTCTTAGCTGTGGTGCTATGGCCATATTATATAGGACTGGCAGTGAGCAATTTAGTCCAATAGGTTTGTTTTAATTTTTCACCACATGAAAAATAATCCTCAAAATGATTTACAAAAAATTCCCGGAGTCGGAAAGAGCATTGCCGAAGATCTGATAGCTTTGGGAATTTTTTCGGTAGACGATTTGAAAGGCAAAAACCCTGAGGAACTCTATGAGAAATCCAATGCACTGGCAGGAATGAAACAGGATCGCTGTCTGCTCTACGTTTTTCGAGAAGCTGTTTATTTTGCTGAGACAAAAAATCCCAAGCCGGAACTTCTGAAGTGGTGGAATTGGAAAGATAAAAAATAATTTTTAAAATAAAAAAATGAAAGAAGTCATCAAAGATAAAAATTTAGTAGCCTATTGCGGATTGTATTGCGGAGCCTGCAAAAGATATTTGAATGACAAATGTCCGGGATGCCAGAAAAATGAAAAAGCCAAATGGTGCCAGTTGCGCTCTTGCTGCATAGAGAGAAGCTTCAGTAGTTGCGCTGATTGTCAGACTTTTTCTGATCCTATGGAGTGCAAAAAATTCAATACTTTTTTTTCCAAAATATTCGGTCTCTTGTTTAAATCAGATCGTAGGGCTTGCATAGAGCGAATCAGGGAAATAGGTGTGGAAAATTATACTCAAGAGATGGCAGAAAAGAAAGTTCATTCTATCAAGAAAAAATAATTTATTGGAGAGAAACAAAAAGATGGAACAGGAAATACTAAAAAAATTAGAAGAACAAGACAAAAAAATCGAGTCCATTTGGGGAAGCGTAGAAAAAACTAGAAAATATTTTCTAGCCACGATCATTTTGACAGTGGCAATGACAGTCTTGCCTTTGATCGGTCTTGTCATTGCTGTTCCTTTTATCCTGAATACATTCTTTCAGGCTTACGGAGGATTATTATAGATTTAGGATAAAAAAATGCTAGAAAAACAACTGGAAAAATATTTTAGCTTTTCTCAATTCCGTTCGGGACAAAAAGAGATAATCGAAAGTATCTTGGAAAAAAAAGATGTAGTGGCTCTGATGCCGACTGGCGGAGGAAAGTCTTTGTGCTATCAACTGCCGGCAATTTTAAGTGAAAATACAACCGTCATTATTTCACCGCTCATTGCTCTTATGAAAGACCAGGTGGATTCTCTGGCGGCTCGAGGAATTCCAGCTACTTTCATCAATAGTTCGCTGGAATTTCCTGAAATGGAGAAGCGGTTGCAAGACATTCGTTTGGGAAAAACAAAAATTGTTTATATTGCTCCGGAAAGATTTGCCAATATTTCTTTTCGCAAGTTGTTTTCCACTTTGGAAATTTCACTTTTTGCAGTAGATGAAGCTCATTGCGTTTCGCAGTGGGGCCATGATTTTCGTCCGGATTATTTGGAGATAGGAAAATATATAAAAACACTTCCAAAAAGGCCGTCTGTAGCAGCATTTACTGCGACTGCTACTCCGGAAGTAAAAGATGACATCATTGCCAGATTGGATTTGCAGGATCCCCGGATTTTTATCCGTGGCTTTGACCGTCCGAATATAAAATTTTTTGCTCAGGCCAATCTCACTCCAACCCAAAGACTGGATGAGGTCTTGCGTATCATAAAATCGCTTGATGGTTCGGGAATTGTCTATTCTCTTTCTAGAAAAAACGCGGAAGACATCGCTAGATATTTACAAAAAAACAATATTAGCGCTCAAGCCTATCATGCCGGCATGAATGCTTCCCGGAGAGAGAAAATTCAAAATGACTTTATGGAAAACCGATTTAAAGTGATTGTGGCGACAGTGGCTTTTGGCATGGGAGTAGATAAAGCTGATATTCGCTATGTCATCCATTGCGGCATGCCGGGCAGTTTGGAAGGTTATTATCAGGAAGCAGGAAGGGCGGGCCGAGACGGAGAAAAATCTTTTTGTATCCTTCTTCATGGTAAGCGAGACGTGACCACGCATAAATATTTTATTCGAATCGATCGGCAAAACATGATGGCTCAAGGAAAGAGCTATGGTGAAATTTCTCGAGTTTTGGATATTAAATACAGCCGATTAGAAAAAATGATTGATTATGCTACCGCAAAAAAATGCCGAAGAAAAATAATTCTTGAATATTTCAATGACCCGGATATGGAAGAAAAAGAAGAAAATTGCAAAGGATGCGATGTATGCCTTAATTGGAAAAAGATAGAAGATAAAAAATCAAAGGATCGAAAAAGCAAAATAAGAAGAAAAGATGAACTTAGTGAGACTGTTATGGAAACAGTTCGTTTATATGGTCAAGGATACCCGCCGGATAAAATTGCCAAAATCAGAAGCTTAGGAGCGAGCACTATTTTCAATCATCTTGTATTATGGTATTTGGGAGGCGGAGATTTTCCGATAGAAAAATTTGTCAGTTCTCAAGAAGAAAAGCAAATTTTGGAAGTGTTGCCGGATCTAGGTAGTCCTCATATCTTGCGAGCTATCAAGGATCAACTTCCAGAAGACATCAGTTATGAAAAAATCCGCTTGATCATTGCTAAGAGGCAGAAGAATAGATTATAAAATAATGAATAATATGAAAAAAATAACTGAATTTCAAAAATTAGTTTATAAGGAAACAAAAAAAATTCCATATGGAAAAGTTTCTACCTATGCTCAAATTGCAAAAAATATTGGAAATCCTAAAGCGTCGCGGGCCGTCGGCAACGCTTTGAATATAAATCCCTTTGCACCTGTTGTTCCATGCCACAGAGTAGTGAGAACCGGTGGAAAAATCGGAGGTTTTGCTTCTGGGGAAAAAGAAAAAATAATTATATTGAAAAAAGAGGGCGTATTGGTGCGTCAGGGAAAAATAGTTGATTTCACCAAGGTATTTTTTAAAAAGAAAATTAAATAAAATTTCTTTTACAAATCATCTTTAAGTGGTATAATTTTAATTAAGAATAGAAATTTAATTGTGTAAGTAAATTTTTATGTTAGATAAAAAACTTAGAGAAGTTATGGAGCTTTTGGGAGGGAAAGCGGTGATAAAAGAAGGCGATCAGTTTTTTGTAGTCATGAATCTGCGAGAATTCAAGAAAATAAAACAAGAGAGTCTCGAAGGTTTGACAAAGCAAGACTTAATTGATAAAATCAATAATAATATTGCAACTTGGAAATTCATCCAAGAGCAGAAACAAACCGAATCGATTGAGCTTGAGGAATTGGGAGATATTCCGGATCAGGAAATAGTGTATGAGAAGGCGTAGAGAGTTATCCACAGGAAAATAACAGGAAAAAACTTGCCAAGATTTAAAAGATATTATAAAATAGATTTTGTTAAGTAAAATAATAAATTAATTCGAATTTATTTGCGAATCCGGGTTTTTAGTTCGGATTTTCCGTTAATTGGCGGAATGTCAAATAAACGAATATATAATAAAAAATATGGCAGCAGCACAATTTGAAAGAACCAAACCTCATGTAAACGTCGGCACTATCGGACACGTTGATCATGGGAAAACAACTCTAACAGCAGCTATCCTCCATGTGTTGGCTTTTAAAGGCCAAGCAAAGGAAAAAGGGATTGATGAAATTGACAAAGCTCCTGAAGAAAAGGAACGCGGAATCACTATTGCAACCGCTCACTGTGAGTATGAATCAGAAAAGAGACATTACGCTCATGTGGATTGTCCGGGACATGCTGACTACATCAAAAACATGATTACTGGTGCTGCTCAAATGGATGGCGCTATCTTGGTTGTGGCTGCAACCGATGGTCCTATGCCGCAAACCAGAGAACACATTCTTCTTGCAAAACAAGTGGGCGTGCCTGAAATCGTAGTTTTCCTTAATAAAGTTGATATGGTGGACGATGAAGAGTTGGTTGAATTGGTTGAAGCTGAAGTAAGAGAACTGCTTACAAAATATGAATTTGATGGCGATAACGCTAAAATTATCCGTGGTTCAGCCTTGAAGGCTCTTGAATCTAAATCTGCTGATGAAGATGCGGCTAAACCAGTCTTGGATTTGATTGCTGCTATTGACGAAAAGATTCCAGATCCGGTTCGTGAAACTGATAAGCCATTCTTATTGCCAATTGAAGATATTTTTTCAATTGAAGGTCGTGGAACGGTAGTAACAGGAAGAATTGAAAGAGGAACAATTAGCATTAATGAAGAAATTGAAATTGTTGGTATTAGACCAACTGCAAAAACTGTAGTAACAGGCATTGAAATGTTTAATAAATCTCTTTCTGAAGGAAGAGCCGGAGATAATGCAGGACTTCTTCTTCGGGGTATTAAGAAAGAAGATGTAGAAAGAGGTCAAGTTCTTGCAAAAACCGGATCAATTACCCCACACACTGAATTTGAAGGAGAAGTATATATTCTAACCAAGGAAGAAGGTGGAAGACATACCCCATTCTTCAAGGGTTACAAGCCTCAATTCTATGTTAGAACAACTGATGTAACAGGAGAAGTTTTTCTTCCAGAAGGAACTGAAATGGTAATGCCAGGAGATACGATTAATTTCAATGTTAAACTTGGAGCTCCTGTGGCTATGGAAGAAGGAATGAGATTCGCAATTCGAGAAGGAGGCAGAACAGTTGGAGCTGGAGTAGTTACTAAAATCATAAAATAGGTTATTCTTTGAGCCGCTTAATCAAAAAACTTGACATAAGCGGCTTTATAGAGTAAATTTTATAAATACACTAAATAAAGAAAATTTTTCATTAAAAAGATGATAAAAAAGGAAGAAGAAGCAAAATCTAGAATTAGGATAAAGATCAGAGCTTATGATCATAAGATTATCGATCAATCAGCAAAACAAATTGTTGAAACGGCAGAAAGATCTGGAGCTACAATTACCGGACCTGTTCCGCTTCCTACTGAAATCAGAAAGTTTACTGTAAACAAATCAACTTTTGTTCACAAGGATGCAAGAGATCAGTATGAAATGAGAATGCATAAGAGAATTATTGACATTTGGAGTCCAACACCAAAAACAATTGATAGCTTGACCAATTTAGATTTACCAGCCGGAGTTGATATAGAGATAAAGATGTAGTTCGCCGATTGGCGGAAGAAATAAATAAAACAACTAGTTAAAGTCCCGAATGCTCGGGATACTCAACCAGAAAAGTTTGATCGGGTAATATATAAGCCCTATGACTAAAATAACTGGCTTGTAGAGACTCGGTTTTTTATTTGCTCAGAAGTTTTATAAAAAAGAAATTCAAATAGAAAGTATTAAATAGATATCGATCACATTCATTGATTGTGAGGTTTATAAAAAAAGAATATGGGAAAATTCATATTAGGAAAAAAACTTGGAATGACAACTATATTTAATGAAAAAAGCGAGGCACAGAATGTGACATTGGTTGAATGTGCAGCAAAAGTTTCTGATGTTAGAAATATAGAAAAAGATGGATATAATGCAGTTCAGGTTGCGATAGAAAAAACAAAAAATAAGACTGTAAAGAAAGAATTTAGAATTGAAAATACTGATGTAAAAATTGGAGATGAAGTGAGTGTAGATATTTTTGCAGTTGGTGATGAGGTGAATGTGACTGGTCTTGGAAAAGCTAAAGGTTTTCAAGGAGTGGTAAAGAGACATGGATTTGGCGGAGGAAGAGCTACTCATGGAAATAAGCATGCGCTTCGCGCTCCTGGATCAATTGGATCAGGCTATCCGGAACATGTTTTGAAAGGCAAGAGAATGGCGGGAAGAATGGGAGGAAAAAGAGTTACTAACAAGAATATTAAAATAGTTTTAATAGATAAAGAAAAAAATTTGATGGCGCTTAAAGGAGCTGTTCCTGGAGTGCCGGGTGCTGTAATTGAGATTTATACGGTTAAATAAAAAAAATGGCAAAGGTTAAATTATACAACACACAAGGAAAAGAAGTAAAGGAGGTAGATCTATCTGACAAAGTTTTTGGGTTACCTAAAAATGATGATTTGGTTCATCAAGTATTTGTTTCTCTTGGAGCTAATCAAAGACAAGTTTTGGCTCATACAAAAACCAGAGGAGAGAGAGCTGGGTCTGGAATCAAACCATGGAAACAAAAGGGAACAGGAAGAGCTCGAGTAGGATCTGTACGAACTCCAACCTGGAGGGGTGGAGGTATAGCCTTCGGTCCCACAAAGGAAAGAAATTTCAAAAAGAAAATCAATAAGAAGATGAATGCTAAGGCCATTATGACTGTGCTCAGTGCTAAATTAAGAGAAGGAGAAATGATTGTCTTAGACAAATTAGCGCTAAAGGATAATAAGACCAAGGAAATGGCACAGGTTTTGAAAAGTCTTCCTGTGAAGGGAAGGATGTTAGTGAGTTTTTCTTCTGAAGAAAGAGAGATGCGCCGCTACAGCAGAAATATTGAAAATGTAAACAATATTTTAGTGGAAAGATTGAATGTATTGGATATGTTGAATAATAAAAACTTGATTATTTCTTATGATTCAATCAAATATTTAGAAAAAAAATATCAAGTTAACGCATAATAAAACGAAATGAAACAGACAAGTAAAAAAGTGAATAAGGTTAAAGGAACTGAAGCAAATAGCATCGCATACAGAATTTTAATTGAACCCATCATTACGGAAGCTGCCAGTCTTGCTATTGAAATGAACAAGTATACTTTTAAAGTGGCGGACAATGCTGATAAAATTCAAATCAAGAAGGCAATAGAGGATTTATACAAAGTAAAGGTTATAGGAGTTAATACTTCTAACAGAAAAAGAAAACCGGTTAGTTATGGGAGAACTCCTGGATTTAAGGCTGGAAGCAAGAAGGCTATAGTAACATTAAAAGAAGGTGATTCAATAGAATTATTTAAAGGAGCATAAAAGAAAGTTGGTAGTTGGTAGTTGATAGTTGGTAGAAAGAAAAGTTCTATAAACTACAAACTAAAAACTAAGAACGAAATAAGAAAATGGCAATTAAAGTATATAAAAAGAATAACGCTGGAAGAAGGAATATGTCGATTGTAAAATCGGCTGATGTTTCCAATAAAAAACCAGAGAAAGCACTTCTTGCTCCCATGAAAAGCAAGGCTGGTAGGTCTCATGGAAAAATTTCTGTGCGCCATCAGGGTGGCGGAGCCAAGAGACGTTATAGAATAATTGATTTTAGACAAGATAAATTTGATATTCCTGGAAAAATTGCAGCACTCGAAAGAGATCCGAATCGTTCTTCTTTCATCGCTTTAGTGCATTATAAGGATGGAGAAAAGCGCTATATTGTTGCTTCAGAGGGCATGAGGGCTGGCGTGGAAATTTTAGCTTCAACCAAGGCTCCAGTCAAACTGGGAAATAGAACGCAAATAAAGAACATTCCAACCGGAACTATTATCTCCAATCTAGAGCTTTTTCCTGGAAAAGGTGGCCAGATCGTACGAAGCGCAGGATCGGGGGCAATTTTAACCGCAGTAGATGAAAAAACCGCTCAAGTAAAGATGCCATCAGGAGAAATTAGACTCGTAAGTAATGAATGTTATGCTACAATAGGACAGGTGAGCAATTTTGAACATAACACTATAAATATAGGTAAGGCTGGTAGAAAAAGGCATATGGGAGTTCGTCCTGGAGTAAGAGGAACCGTAATGAATCCAGTAGATCATCCACATGGAGGAGGAGAAGGACGTCAGGGAATTGGACTTAAACATCCGAAGACTCCTTGGGGCAAGCCGGCTCTTGGAAAGAAAACTAGAAAGAAAAAGAGATACAGCAATAAGTTTATAATCAAGCGAAGACAAAAGAGAAAATAATTTAAAAGTTTATAGTTGGTGGTTGGTAGTTTGTAGAATGAACTACGAACTAAAAACTGCAAACCAAGAACTAATAAGATGACAAGAAGTTTAAAGAAAGGTCCATATGTGGACAATAGATTAATAAAGAAAATTCAAAACAAGCCGGCTGGCGATAAATCAGTTGTGAATATTTGGGCTAGGGCGAGTGTTATTTCTCCTGAAATGGTTGGGTTTACTTTTGGAGTTCATAATGGAAGAAAACATATCCCGGTCTTTGTCACTGAAGAAATGGTTGGTCATAAATTTGGAGAATTTTCTCCGACTCGAACCTTCTATAAACATGGAGGTAAAATGCAGAAAGAAATTGAACAGAATGCCAAACAAAAAGAATTAGATGCTGCCAAGGCTGCTAAAGCTGGTGGTTCTACTAAGAAATAAAGCTATTATATAAGATAAACTATCATGAAAGTATCAGCAAAATTAAACAATTTAAGAATGCCCAATCGAAAGGTAAAATTAGTAGCCGATCTTATTATTGGAATGGATGTTGCGGACGCTATTAATCAGCTGGATGTTGTTGCAAAAAAAAGCAGTCCTTTCATGGTAAAATTATTGAACAGTGCCATTGCTAACGGAGAAAATAATTTTGGAATCGATAGAGATAATATGTATGTTTTTGATGTTATTGTTAAAGAAGGAATAACACTAAAAAGATGGATGCCAAAAGCTTACGGCAGGGCTACTCCAATCAGAAAAAGATCCTCACAAATTGAAATAGTTATTGAAGAAAGAGAAGAAGGAAAAAATAGAAAAACTCAGGATCAATTAGAAAAAGAAAAGAAAGCCAGAATTGCTGCGAAGAAAAAAATAGAAAAAGAGGCGGCTAAGGAAAGCGAGGTTGAGAAGGAAGAGGTAGCAGAAGGAAGTGTGAAGGAAGTGAAGAAAAAAGAAAAAGCGGGGGTGAAAAAAGATGCAGCTGCTCCTAACGCCGGATGGGCTAACAAAATTTTCAGAAGAAAATCAGGAATGTAATTAAAATAGGTTTATGGATAATAGTTTATAGAAAAACTATAAGCTACGAGCTAAAAACTAAGAACTAATAAAGATTATGGGAAAAAAAGTTAATCCAATTGGACTTCGAATCGGAATCACAAATACATGGAAATCAAAATGGTTTGGAGGAAAAAAGGAGTATAAGAACAACTTAAGACAAGATATTGAACTTAGGCAAGCAATATGCAAAAAATGGAAAAATGCTGCTATTGCTGAGGTTGAAATTGAAAGATCAACTGCTATGATCAAAGTGATTGTAAAAACTGCCAGACCAGGTGTTCTTATTGGAAGAGGCGGAAGCGGAGTTGAAGATATGCAGACTTTTGTAAAAAATAATTTTTTTAAACAGAAAAAAACTGCGTTGAAAATAGAAGTTCAGGAAGTTAAGAATTTTGAAGAAAATGCATCCCTTATTGCTCAAAATATTGCAGAGCAGTTAGAAAAGAGAATCCCTTTCAGAAGAGCTATGAAATCCATGCTTGATCAGGTTTCTAAAAACACTGCCATTAAAGGAATTAAAATCGAAATGTCAGGACGTTTAGGTGGGGCAGAAATGGCGAGAAGGGAATGGTCGAATAAGGGAACATTGCCATTGCATACTCTTCGAGCCAATATTGATTTTGCCAGGGCTACTGCCTATACGACATATGGAACATTGGGAGTGAAGGTGTGGCTATATAAAGGAGAAGTTTTTAATAAGGAGAATAAGAAATAATAAACATAGATTTTAGATAGAAAAAGCATATGTTAATGCCAAAAAAAGTAAAACATAGAAAAGTTCAAAGAGGAGGAAGAATTCGCGGCAATTCGAGTCGAGGAAATGATGTGAGTTTTGGAAGCTATGGACTTAAATCAGTTGAAACAGGACTTGTTTCTGCCCGCCAAATTGAGTCGGCAAGACGGGCTATGACGAGATATGTCCAACGTGGTGGAAAAATTTGGATTAGAATATTTCCAGATAAATCAGTGACGAAAAAAGGATCGGAAGTTCCAATGGGTAAAGGAAAAGGGACGGTGGATCATTTCGTGGCCGTTGTGAAGCCCGGACGCATTATGTTTGAAATGGATGGAGTGAAAAGAGATGTAGCCAAGAAAGCTATGGAGTTGGCATCCTATAAATTATGCGTTAAATCAAAATTTGTTTCCAAGGAACAAGAATAAATAAAAGTAAAGTTTTTGCAATATTATGAAAACAAAGGAAATAAGAGAGAAAAATAAAGAAGAGCTAAAAAAGCTTTTGAATGAAAAGAGAGAGGCTGTCCGAAAGTCAAGATTTGATGTCGCTGCAAAACAAGTGAAAAATATTCGAGAAATGAGAAATAATAAGAGAGATATAGCAAAAATCTTAACTATTCTTAAAGAAACTAAATAGTTTAAAAAAATGGAAAATAATTTAGAAAATATGCCAGAGGATAAGAAGAAAGTAATTATCAAGAAAAAAGGAATCGTTGTTAGCGATAAAATGACTAAGACGGTAGTTGTGGCTGTTGATAGTTTGAAGACTCATCCAAAATATAAAAAGAAATATATTTCTACTAAGAAATATAAGGCTCATGACGCCGAGGGAAAATATAAGACAGGAGATGAGGTGGAAATAGTTCCATGCAAACCAATGAGCAAGGATAAATGTTATAAAGTAATATAGATTAGTTTGCGGTTGGTAGTTTATAGTTTGTAATAAATACTAGCCATAAGCCACTAACCATAAACCATAAACTAAAAAAATGATACAAGCAGAGACAAGATTAAAATCAGCTGATAACACAGGAGCAAAAATTATTGAGTGCTTCAAGGTTTTGGGTGGTTCACGAAGAAGATATGCTCAGGTTGGAGACATAATTGTGGCCTCAGTTAAATCGGCTGAACCAAGAGGTATGGTAAAAAAAGGAGATAAGGTACGAGCGGTTATCGTAAGGCAATCTAAGGAGGTTAGAAGAAAAGACGGAACTTATATAAGATTTGATGAAAATGCAGCGGTTATTGTGGATGGAAAAGAGCCGAAGGGAACCAGGGTTTTTGGTCCAATTGCCAGAGAAATAAGAGAAAAAGGGTTTAATAAAATAATTTCACTTGCTCCTGAAGTATTATAATGATATAAATCGCGAATTAATCCTGAATTTGATCAAAAATAGTCGCGAATAAAAATTTAAAGGATATTAGTTGAATAAATTAGAGATTAATTAGAGACATATAACATTATGAAAATCAAGAAGAACGATCAAGTTAAGATACTGGCGGGTAAAGACCGAGGGAAAACGGGCAAAGTTTTGAAAGTTTTGTCAGCTGAAGATAAGATTATAGTAGAGGGTGTTAATATTGTGAAAAAACATATCAGACCAAGGAAAGAAGGCGAGCAAGGTCAGAGAGTGGAGATTCCTGGAAAAATCAATACATCCAATGTTATGCTAGTTTGTCCTAAATGCGGAAAGGCTTCCCGGATAGAATGCAAGGTCACCGAGAAAAGTAAATTTAGAATTTGTAAAAAATGTAAAGCAGAATTATAAGAAAAATATGTACAAATCAATTAAGGAAAAATATAATAAGGATGTTGTTTCAAAGATGAAAGAACAATTCGGTTTCAAGAGCGCCTTGCAAGTTCCAAGGATAGAGAAGGTTGTTATTAATGTCGGAATTGGGAAATTCATTAAAGATTCTGCTTTGGTGGAGGACGTTAAAAAGACTATTGTTATGATTGCTGGACAAAAACCTGTTATGACACAAGCAAAAAAGTCAATTGCTGGTTTCAAAATTCGTGAAGGACAAGAGATTGGCATGAGAGCTACGCTACGAGGAAAAAGAAAATGGGATTTCATTGAGAAGTTAGTGTCTGTCGCCATACCTCGTGTAAGAGACTTCCAAGGAATAAAAGATTCAGCTGTGGATGCTGGTGGAAATTTCAATTTTGGAATTAAGGAACATACTATATTTTCTGAAATTATGCCTGAGAGCGTAAAAAATATTGTTGGGTTTCAAGTAAATATTGTAACGACTGCAAAAAATAGAGAAGAAGGATTAGCTTTATTTAAATTGATGGGCTTTCCTTTAAAAAAAGATTAAGTTAATAAAAGCATTAGAATTAAGGTTTAAAATAATATGGCAAAAAAATCTGTTGAAGCTAGAGCTCGAAAGACACCAAAATTTTCAACACGAATCGTGAGAAGATGTTGGAGATGCGGGAGAAAACATGGTTATATGCGGGCTTTTGATATTTGTAGAATCTGTTTTCGAGAATTAGCAAGTACAGGTCAAATCCCAGGAGTAAAGAAATCTAGTTGGTAAATTATAAATGTTAATCGTTATCAGTCAATGAACTCAAAAGGACATTGGCAGTGAACCAATAACTAAGCGAAAAAATATGTTAGATCCTATAGCAGAAATGTTAACAAGAATAAGAAATGCGCAAACAGCTGGACATAGTGATGTTGTTTTTGCAGCATCTAAATTGAAAATGGCTATTTCGAATATTCTTGAGAAAGAAGGTTTTGTTGAGTCTGTTTCGAAAGAAAAGCAGGAATCTTTTGAAAATATAAGAATAGCGCTGAAATATTATAAACTTTCTAATACTAAGAAATTGCCAGCGATAAAAGGATTGAGAAGGATTAGCAAACAAGGACAGAGAATTTATGTTAAAAATAAAGAAATTAGAAGCGTAAAGAATAATTTCGGTATCTCTATTATTTCTACTCCAAAAGGAGTGATGACCGGTTTTGAAGCAAGAAAGCTTGGCTTGGGAGGAGAAGTTATTTGTGAAATTTGGTAATTTAATAGTTTATAGTTGGTTGTGAGTAGTTTCTTGATATATCTAAAAACTACAAACTAAGAACCAAAATCTAATAAAATGAGTAGAATAGGTAAAAAAATAATAATCATACCAGAGGGAGTAAATGTTAGTCTTACAAAAGACAATGTTGAAGTTAAGGGTTCAAAGGGAACACTTGGTTTCGTTCATCACAAGGATGTCTTAATTGAAATGAATGACAAAGAAATTTCTATAAAAAATGTAGGAAAAACAAAAAAATCTAATGCTGTTTGGGGTCTGACCAGAGCAATTATCAACAATATGATAGTTGGCGTTACAGAGGGTTATGCAAAAAAATTGGAACTTCAAGGAGTAGGTTTTCGTATGAATGTAGCTGGAAAGAAAATAAATTTAGCTTTAGGGTTTTCTCACCCAGTGGTTGTAGATGTTCCAGCTAAGCTGGAGGCTAAAATTGAAGAGGGCGCATTGATTATCAGCGGTATTGATAAACAGGCTGTAGGTCAATTTGCAGCTGAAGTGAGAGGATTAAAGCCGGTTGAGCCATATAAAGGAAAGGGATTTAGATATGCAGGAGAAGTTGTAAGAAGAAAAGCTGGAAAGAAAGCTGCATCCAAATAAAGTAAATTAGAAGATTATAAAATACTATGAAAAAATTAAGCAGAAATCAAATAAGATTACACAGAAAAAGAAGAATCAGAGCTAAAATTTCTGGAACTAATGAAGTTCCGAGATTGGCTGTTTTTCGCAGTTTAAGAAATGTCAGTGCTCAGGTTATTGATGATATTTCTGGCAAGACCATTGCATCTGCTAGTCTTTTTGAAGTAAAGGGTAAGAACACGGTAGTAGGAGCGAAAGAAGTGGGAAAGGTTGTAGCAGAAAAATGCAAAACTGCAAAAATCGAAAAGGTTGTCTTTGATAGATCAGGATATAAATACCATGGGAAAGTAAAGGCAGTGGCTGATGGAGCAAGAGAGGCAGGGTTAAAATTTTAAAT
>AMFJ01000258.1_pt1 | contig 20851 bp, 17 predicted proteins | sample 427208 | NCBI WGS metagenome assembly AMFJ01 (sample SAMN02954298, study PRJNA114691) | groundwater metagenome | biome: aquatic; feature: subsurface aquifer; material: sediment; isolation source: subsurface aquifer sediment | place: USA: Rifle, CO | collected 2008-08 | reverse complement strand
CTCCTGGAAAGGAGGGTTTTTTCATAATGAGTTGTGTATGTTATTTCACTACATTCGCAATATTGAGGAACGGCAGCATGATCGCCATGATGATGACTCACACTATTGAACCTATGAAAACGATTATCATCGGTTCGAGCATTGTCGAGAGATTCTTCACCGTATTATCGATCTCTTTGGTATACCTTACCGAAGTCTTATGGAGCATTACCGATAAGGATCATGTCTGCTCTCAGATTCTCACAGCGGTTGATATCTCTATGGGAAATGCCTTATTTTTTTCGGCTACCGCTTTTTTTTCTTTTGCACTCATGTTTCATTGCTTATCAAGGATATCCACTCACATCGATGAGCTTAATGATTGTCCCAGCTTGACTTCTTTTGAAATGACATCGATAGCATTCGCATAGAAACTATTGCTCATGGCATTTCTGATTATTAGGAGGGCCTTATTTATTATTATTCCCGAGCCCAGCAGGGTAGACAGGAAATCTGCAAAGTGAACTAATGTCTTCTTTCTGATTATCTCACCGAAAATCGGTATTTCCAAAATATTCTTATCGACTGCGAATTTGAAGGCTTTGAAATATCTGTATGATTGTGAGATTATAATGATCAGTGCGAAGATTCCGATTACGACATAGAGGAGATTATTTACGAAGAAATGCGAAGTATCGATTACTGCTTGGGTGAGAGGCGGTAGGTTCACATTAGATTCTGCATAGATTCATTCAATTTTAGGTATTACATAGGTCATGATTATGCTGAGCATCACAAAAGTTATTATGATGATTGCGACAGGATAAATAAGAGCTTGACGCACTTTTCTAATAAGATCGTATTCCTTCTCTTCTTTCAGAACTATGACTTCAAATGCTCGTCATATCTTACCTGTGGCTTCTCAGGTTTCTATCATCGCCGCATCGAAGATGTTGAAAACTCAAGGCAGCTTGAGCGCTATCTTGAAAAAATTCTCTCATTCTCAGATGTTTGATTTTATGAAAGATATTATCGTATCGAGCCTTTTGTTCTTTACTTGAAATGAGATAATATCAAGAGCCTGCATAACGGGAATTCCGGAATTCAGCAGGCTTCATAAATTATCTAAAAACAGTATCTTCTGCTTTTGGTTCAGTTTCATTTTGGCAAAAATAAGGCATTTTGTCAATAATACCATATTATTTAAAAATTTGCAAAAACAGGAAAAGCTATATAATATGAGCCATTAGAGATAAGGAGGCTTTTCTGCTCATAAATCCTTTTAATTTTAAACTTATTTGAATATGTTTTGACTTTTTAATGCCCAAAAGAAAGATTGAGAAGAGAATAAGGACTCTATAGAGGTAGAGATAACAGATGAGGAGATAGTAGAGGAGGATGTATGACAAGTCGCCCTTGATATCCTGGAATTGGACGATTTCATAGTTGTGATCGCACCTTTGGCATGAGTAGACATAGATGAGATAGATATATCTGTTGCTAGGAACATATTGACGATTTCCGGAGAAAGGAAACAGCCCGAAATATATTCCGAAGCATGAAAGATTCTTGTCCAAGAATGCTTTTTCTGACCTTATTCACGTTCCATAATCCTTCCTGAGAACCTTGCAATGAACAAGATAAGGGCAACCATGGAGAACAACCTTCTCCTTATAGAAATACCTAAACTTCAATTTCCTTCAAAATCTATCAAAATCGATAAATTGGAAGGATAATTAATCATCAATGAATATGTCTTTTTTTAAAAAAAACGATAAAAAGGTAAAGCATGGCATCAAAAGAGTAGATGCTATTGTAACTTGACTTGTTTTGGGTTGAATTGTTGCCTCAGTATATGGAATCAAAAAATATGAGGAAAAGCATCACGAAGAAATAAAGTCTGACGATAAGGCAACGCCTAAGAAATCCATCTTGAAATCTCTGATTTTCTGAATCAAAGACGAATATTGACCTAAAAAGCCATCATTATGGAGAAGAGTCCTGGCTTTCCCGTTTATCGTAATAAAGAGGTTATGAAAAAAATAATTTCTACGGTACTTTTCATACTTTTATGCTTCTGAGCTGCTGAATCGGCTATTGCTGCAGCTGCGGATCTGCCAGGAAAGGATTGAGTGCTCGACTGTTTCCAGAAAGCAAAAAAAATTATAGAATGAGATTGAGACGGTGCGATTAAAGAGATTTCCTGAATCCCGAACCCGCTTAATACATCCAAGAATCTTGTCTGCAAATGAAGCACACTGGAAAATACCTTGTATCAAGCCACTATAGATGTTCTTTTCACTCAAATAGACCTTAAAGTCGAAAAATACCTCAAAACTCTGGTTTGAACAAAGAATCCGATGGCTTCTCTGAACGACTTGCAGAAAAAATTCTGAATTTCATGAGAGGCATGAAGTTTTGATCAGATGTATTCTCATGCATGCGGCAAATGAGCTCGTGATTACATGCTATCGCTTACGAATATATCGCACGAGAATATCACATTCAAACCGAATTGTGAAGTAGTCTATAAGCTGAAGCTGCAATCCTATTATGACGCTTGAGAAGTCATTATCGCAAGAGAAACTGAGAAATCATACCAAAAATCAAAAAAAACATTCATGTCTTCCATTAAAGACAAATATAGGGATCTTCTATTCAAGCTGACAGTCTATCTCGGGCAATTGAAGGTAATGGATGCGAAATGGTATACCAACACAAAGAATCCTTGAAAATAAAATCGAATCAAAAATGTCTCACTCAGAAATAATCAAAAAATATTCCATAGTCGCAAAAAAAAGCTTGTGACAGAATTTTCTTGTCAATGATGCCATACTCGATAAGATCGTGGATTTCATCGATCTGAAGTGAAAGGATATTATCGAAGTCTGACCCTGATATTGAGCTTTGACCGAAAGACTGGCAGACAAATCTCCGAATAGGCTTGATCTCGTCGAGCTCGATAAGGCCATGCATTCGATTCTGGAAGACCGCCAGAAAAATGGCGATTTTAAAATAAGCAATTCAGCTCTTGCCATACATAATTCTGATATCCTGGAATTCGAGCCTCAAGATACACCCTATATCGTGGTAGCCAATATTCCATATTACATCACCTCTCCCATACTGACTCATTTTTTCTACAAGGTAAAGAATCAACCCACAGAGATGCTTATCCTTATGCAAAAAGATGTCGCGGATAAGATCAGAAAGATCAATTGAAACAAGCAATCGGTGTTGAGCTTGAGTGCAGATTTTGCATGCTCAGAAATAAGAGAAGTCGTACGGGTCGCAGCGGCAAATTTCATTCCCGCTCCGAAAGTAGAATCAAGCGTACTTTATTTCAAGCTTAAAGAAAATATCGATAAAGAAAAAGCCAAGTCATTCATGAGAATAGTCAAGGCCTGATTTTCAGAAAGGCGGAAGAAACTCTCATCTAACTTAGCAAAAAAGAATATCCTAGATAAGGAAATAATAAAAAAGAAATTCGAAAGATTATGACTTGATGAGAATGTGAGGGCAGAGGAATTGAATATCGGGCAGTGGCTGGGGTTACTGGACTAATTATTTCGCGCTCAAGAGATTTTGGATTATTATAAATGCAGTAATCAGATAGGCTAAATACATCATCCATGCTATCTTTATATCCTTATAAATCTTCAGATTTTCGAAAATTCATCCGTCTTTTCACTTATAGAATCAGATTATTTCGTGCACCTCACTTCACTGTAAAGGCATTGGCAGGTATTGTACTCAAAAATCTTTATTTATTTTCATGATTCCGTCTTCTGCCAAAATCATTCATTGTTTAAGCTCTCCGACTTTGATTATACTTGTGTCCAGTTCTTCAAGAATTATTTCAGAAAGCACATTCAATAGTCTATAGAAAATGAATATTCAGAATATGATCGCAAAATTATAAAAATCTGATTTTATCGCTATATATATCGTTCAAATAATAATTAAAAATATGCTTATCAGATTGCTCCTATTCAATTTTGATATCATAGGGGTGGCTATGAATATTAAAATAAAAGTCAATATGTATGCATACTGTTTTTCAATATCGACAAAATCGAACAATATTGAGATGGATATATAAATAAGGAATAATGATCAGATATCAATAAGCCTAATAGCGTTCTTCAGGTCTTCCTTATTTATTTTTTTAATTGACGATCTGAGCTTCTTGAAATTATAAAGCAAGCTTCAGGTAAAAAATAGGAGAAATATCAAAAAGAAAGTGAACAATAGTATATTCATAGGATATCATGAGTATCAGCTTAAAGATGATATGATCAGGGTGTTCAATCAAAGCAGGATGAGATATTTTCAATCTCACGCTCACCACTTAGCATTCTTGTAGAATAAGAATGAAAAAAGTATAATTACCCCAAGTCATGTTATATTTTGCCCGACTTGGAAGAATCAATTTATAAAAAAAGAAAGAATAATTGAAAATGATATTGAAGAATAGATGAATTTATTTTTAATCTTTCAAATCTTCATATCTGTTATCACTCAGTATAAAGGAGAGAATACAAGAATGAAGATCATAAGATTGAACTCACTTAGAATTTCATTGCTTTGCATTGAGTTATAGTGGTTTTATTATATAATTTATCACATAAACTCAGATTCTTTGTTGTAAAAGCCTCCCGTATTATCATTCTATCATAATCAATTGAAAGCAGATTAAAGCACCTGTCTTGATTTTCCTTTGTTGTGAATACCTTGCTGCAGATGCTGATATCTTTATTTTTTGTTACTATAGGAGATATGCAATCCACTATTTTTCATAATTCATTAAGACCAGAACACAAATTATAATTGTTTGTTGAAATTGCGGTTTTAAATATCTCACTCTCTTTGTTAACTTGAGTGATTTCTGTTTTAAGGATTTCTGTCTTAGATACGCATGTTTTCTTTAAGTTCAAATCCGAAATTATGTTTTTGCAAGCCTCTTGATTTCATGAGTTAAGCGCATTTCTATAAGTTATATTATCCTTGCATGTTATTTGAAGCTTTGAATCAGCTATGCTAGAACAGTAAACAATATCCAGCTTAACCATGGCTGTTTCGTAATAGAATTTATCCTTACAATAACTTTTCAGAAATTTCAGTGCATCACATTGCCTTATGTTAGTAAAAGTTGAAATCGATGACTTCTCACCTTCTTTCTCACAAATTTCTTTTGCTGCAGCGCTCTTTATTTTATCGCATTTTCAAATTTGCATATAATCCGCATCAGTGAGAGGCTTTTTTGAATTAATTCTGATTTCCTCTTCTGCATTATCTTTAGCGTCCTTGTCAACTACCTTTTCAGGAGAAACATTAGTCGATTCAACATTTTTCTTAATTTCCTTTTCTTGATTTAATGTATTGTATTTCACAATTGAAAAACCGATTACAAAAAGAATTATTATAGTCAGCAGGACAATGAGTTTATTTTTCATGTTAATCTTGTATTAATATCTTGAAGCAGTCTAATTAATTTCCATTTTTGTTCAAGATGATATTCTTTAAAATATGAATATCATCTTGAACCGATTTTAATTTTTTCAAAATCAATAAGGAGGATTATTGATAAGGTTTGCGTCGTATTCTATAATAAGAGGCGCATTAAGATTGGCTTTGGTAGGTTTAGGCAGTGTTCATACAGTGCTTCAGATTCAATCTTTTCATATGATTGTTCATCAGGCAATCTTAACTGCGACCTTATCGATTCAGAATGGTACTTTCGAATCTCACATAGGATTAGTTGAAATACCATACAGATCTTGACTTACTCTTGCATATCTCCTTAGATAAATCAGGTCATATTTTTTTGCATTGTCTTTATTGCATCCACTTAAATATTCATCAGTTCAATAAGGACATATGGCAGGCTCCTTGATACTTCATCAAACCGTATTTCTAGATGCGATGCTTCATTTCCAATATAGCTGGTTCAATAGGCTTGACTCTGTAATATTGAGTCAATCGTATATTTTATTAGTGTCTGATTGGCTAACACTTACAACAGGTCATTCAGAGTAGACTATTCAGGCCATATTTGTAATTTTTTCACTTACGCGCAACTGTGTTTCCCCTAATAATATTAATCATAAAACAGCATTATTTGAAGAGTATGCGATGTCGCTCTTTATGATAAGTTTTCAATTTTCTATAATGATTGTTTTCTTAGAGCCAAGATTGCATGCTCATCAGCAATCGATTATCACATCTGTGTTATTGAAATATGCGATATTGCCATCTTCTAAAAGCAATCATTTTCAGATGCTTTCAAGGCTGTTTATAGTAGCGGTTCATCCCACAATGGAGTCAGCGCTATCCTTCCTATCCTTTCATGCTATTATTTGAGCCACATTTTGATTTATATTTGTCTTCAGATCATATAATGTAATTGCCGAGAAATCATTGAATTTTGTCTCTGCACTGGAGGTTGTAACAGCTCATTCAGCATTTGTCAGCTTTGAAACATTATCAGTTTGAGAGATTCATCTGATATCCACTTCGGCAAATATTATATCGCTTTTTGTATTATAAGTCACATCTTTATTGATTGCCGTAGCTCATTCTTCTTCAATTTCGGTTATTTTATCATAATTTCATAATCAAGACTGAACAGCAGGCAATTGTACTAATTTACTTCAGATTGAATATCTTAATAAAGAATACATGGCTACTTTTGTATTTTCATTCGTAACTCATCAGATTGACTTAGGCGTGAATTTGAAGTTATTGGTTTGTGAATCGCTATAACTTCAGTATCTTAAAGTTTTTTCTCAAGCAGCTCACCATATTCCTCAGATATTATTTGTTCCTAGATAATATTTTGATCATTCTGGAAGTATGGTAGTTTGAGCAGGAGATGTATATGAGATATTGTTAAATCAAAGAAATAAGTTGTTTGTTATCAGCCTATTTTCATATTGATGACCGATTACTTTTAGATTTTTAGCACTTCATCTTATTAGAAGATTCTTATCTTTTGATTCGATTATAGGAAATATCTCATTAGTTGTATTGATTGAGAATGCAGGAGTATATTCAAATGCAATGCTTGCAGGAATCGCTTCTAGGGAAGGAATCGCTCAAACTGAAGTATATCAATTTTTTGAATTTGTCTGCAGGCTAAGGCTGTTGATTGAGATTTTTCAAGCATCAGTCTGATACATCTTCTGAGAAAGCGCATCTTTATATTTATTGTCTGTAGGAATCAAACTTTTTATATCAATCTTTATGATTCATAGTCAGTAATCTGAAGTGTTGTTTCCAGTAAAGATGAAATCATGATATATTCAAGCCGTAGTTCATCATGCCAGAGTTTTGTTTGTTCAATCCCAGAAGCTAAAATCTATAGCGTCTCATAAGCCTGGTCAAGCAGAGCTTATCTGATCTTTTCACATCGTATTTGCAAATTTAACCCTTGTGACCGTTTCCTTGACTCCAGGGACTGGTACGACAGAATTTCAATACTTATCTTTCCAACTGACAATAACATCGTTTTTATCCTCATTGTCCCCGATTTTGGTCCTATCTCCCGCATTGGATGAGAACGCAGTTCAGCCTTTTGTAGTGGCTGTCGGATTTTGTTCATTCGCTACTATTTTAAATTCATTATCTGGCAGAGAATAACAATTATCTACATTATCACACAATCTATCCGAGCTTATATTTTTATTCAATGCTTCAGACACAATATCAATTTTATAATTTCTGATACCATTTGAGGTGATGTCATTATTTCAAGTGTCAACATATCTGAAATCATGTTTCAGTACGGTATCGGCGACATTGGTAATTCTTGATGAGTAAGTAGATCATCAGCTTTTTTTAATGTCTTTTGTCTCCTTTACTATGGGATTTTCAATGTAGATGCTGAACTTCCTTAATCCTGATCAGTTATCTGCAAGCCCTTTAAATAACAATTCCCTATCATCATAAGCAGCCAAATATTTTATTGTATTTCAAGAAAATAGGCTTTCCATCGTGCCTGCTCAGAAATTTCAATTTTTGAAAGTGATACTATCTTTTGTAAAGTCGGGATTTGCTGCATCTGGCTGGAATTTAACTGCAGTAAGCGGAATGCTAGGCGATCATGCTACATCTTCAAATGTTGCTGTCGAGTTTGCATTAATTGATACTATTGATTCATTCAAAGCATGATCTATGCATTTCGTGTTTCCGGATAGGGTCATATCAGAATTGTAAGTCTTCAATCAATTCCAGTTATATGTATGTGTGAAATCTTGCGCTTCTTGAGTTGCAGTTCATACAGGGTTATCTATAGTGGCTCATGCTCATATGGTATCTTCAAATTTTATTTTTGATATTCAGCTTCAGATTGGATTATCTTTGGATTCTATTCTGGCAGTGAACGATCAACTAGGAGAATCTTTACCTTTATAGTAGAATATTCAATTATGGTAATACTGATTATTTGATTTATCAGCCTTCAATGTTATATTTTCTAGCACACAAGTCGGAGGAGTCGTATCTATCTTATAGGGTCCGATTTTAGTATGTGCGATTTTATTGCTACTGTCATTGTAGGCTCAATCTGAATACGCCGAAGAGGTTCAAGCGACTCAACTATCTCTGGATCTGAGCTCTAAATAATATTCTCAATCTGACAAATCATTGAAATCAATGGTAGCTTCACAGGGCGTGGCTTTCCAAGATGTTGCAAAAGGAGTGTTATTATATAGTTTTCATACTATCCTATAATCACATTTCGCAAATCAGGAAATCTCTTCTGTCGGTCATGTTGCAGTATAGGCGAAAGTGAATTGGGAAGATATCGAAAATAATACAAAAGCACCCATTGATAGTATGATTTTTCTGAGGGTTGATATATTCATAAAATAGTTATTAATTTTATCTGCATAAATTAAATCACATTATTTTAATCTTGTCAATTTTATCTAAGATGTTTAATGAAGTAAGAAAACTCATCTGCATATTTCTCCTTATCCGATAATACTCTGAAAATCATATCAAAATAATAAGTAAAGAATTTGCAATGATCATCATTGTTTTGGTTGTAATATATGTTTCATTTTGTCATATATGAAACTACAGGGCAAACTCAGCAGAATGGCGCGTAAGCACAAACATCACAAGGAAGGCTTTCAATTGTTGATGCATCCATCATTATTCAAGTCGTTTCGCTTTGTACTAGATCTTTAAGCGAATCATTGATGGTTCAGAGTTGAAATACGTCGTCCTCTATCATTCTTCATTCATCACATGTATACACTTTTCAATCATGATTATATGCAATTTGTGAAATTCCTGCTCAACAAGGGCTTCGCAGATCGACATAATTGATTTTATCCGGAGTTATTATTTTTTTGATTGTAATTGAAAGAAATACATCCAAAACAAAGATTCATTCCTCCTTATATTTCCTTAGAAGCTCTTTGAAATATCCGTCAAGGAAGACTTTGTAATCATCAAATGAATATCCAAGGACATTTCATTTATTCTCTGCTTTTCAGATTGTATTCATTCTCTTAAGGAAAATGCTTTCAAATCAGAATTCAAGATAGGTGTCTATAATTTCTTTTGCGAAGGGAAGGCTCTTTTTGGTGATGACTCACATGGCTCATCTTAATATGCTGATTCATGTCTCTTTTTCTTTTTCTCTGATCCTCAGGATATTTTCAGTTAGAAGTTCGTAGCTCGAGGAATTTTTTCATCCTGACATCACTCTATTGAAATCATGTACATTTTTCGGTCAGTCAAGTGATGTGGAAATGCTTAGATTCGGCAAGGTGAATAACTTTTCCAGTATCTCATCATTCAGCATCGTAAGGTTAGATACAAGGGCATATCAGATGGTTTTTTTGGTTTTTTTATTAGCTTTTTCGGTATATTTGATTATGTGCTCTATTATTCAGAAGTTTGAAAAGGGCTCTCATCATTGGAATTCTATAGTGATATATTTTGAAGGGGATTGCAGAATTATATCAACTGTTTTTTCAGCATCTTCCTTTTTGAGCTTAATATCATCATTTTCATAATCCATTGTAGCTCAAGCATGGCAATATTTGCATTGATGATTGCATCACTTGGTCAATATCATTATATGCAGCGTCGGTCATAAGAAGTTTATTCAGAATCTATGCCTATAACTTTCCACGAATTCAGATTCATATCAATCGTAATTGATGAATCATCTTTTGAATAAATCCTTATATAATTCGCTATCCTCAGGGATTTTCCCAGCTATATATTCATTGAATTCGTCTTCTTTCAGTAAAATGGATTCTCAAAAAACAGTCGTGACAAATATTCTTCCGTCAGCGAATTTGTTGAATCTTATATGCGGCAGGTGTTTTTTGTTATTTGTCATAATTAACTGTTCATAAAGCTTTTGAGATTATACTTTTCCTTAATTCTTTATTTTGTTCTGCAATTTCAAATCTCAGTGAGTTGAAAGCCACATCTTTCGCAATGGCATTTACAACTTTTTCATCCTGGGAAGAAAAGGAAATAAGATAACTTTCTCAATCTTCTTTAATATCATATTCATCAGCATCTAAATTAAGTCAAAGCGTGAACAGGATGGCTTTTTTATTGTATAAAGACTTAGATAGCCTTATATTTTCTTTCATCATAAGTTTGGTAAATGTGCACTCATAAATATACTGCATTTAATTATTTATTCAAAAGTTTTTTACTCATGGTCATAGTTTTGACTAGAAGATGCAACAGTAATTGCTGATATTGCGGCGTGCATAAAAAAGATTCATTCGGATTTTTTTCATCCTGATTTCAGATTGATGATTTTCTTGATAAAATCGAACTTTTGTCTAACTTCAATTGAGACAGAGAGATGCGTTTTTTCTGATGAGAACCGTATCTTGAAAGAACTTTATTGGAATCGATGATAAGTGCCGCAATTTCCAGAGGCCTTTCTTTTAAATATGCCATAAATTCAAATTGAAAGCTTCTGGATGACGATGCTCTGGATTTTATAGAGAATAATCGGGTAAAGATAATATTGAGCTGCAATTGAGCATTGCCATCGCATATCCTGACCAGATGATGAATTGAACCGAGTGCCCTTAAGCTATACGACACCATATCAAAAATCTGTTCTCGTGATATTGATTATCAGATAAATTTTGCCGTCCTTCCTGCAACCGTTGAGAAAATGATAGAAAATATAAGGTTTCTCTATTGATTATGAGTAAGGAATTTGAATATTCTGGTTTGATTATACATATGATGGACAGAAGAGGGGATCGGTGTACTAAAAGAGAAGTTCAATGAGTTATCCGGGCTGCTGAAGACGGAATTCTCCTGATTGGCATTTGCAAACCATTCATTTTCCGGACAGATTCCTCTCTTCAACAGTGAGGCGGTAATCGACTCAGACGGAGTTGCTTATCCGAATATGGTAATACTAGAGGATTTCTTCAAGGAACATAAGGATAGGATAAGGATAGCTGATTTCAAGGAGGATAAAATCAGATTTATCCAAGAGCTTGAAAATGCGGATGGTGAATATTTCAGGATTTGCGAATCATTCATCAAAAAGATTATCGATAATAAATTCGGGAAAATCACAAAAGTGGATTATACTGCAAATGAGGCGTTATCTGATTTTTTTAAAAAAATATAATGAAAGTATTGGTACCGGTTAAGAATAAGGATTTCTGAATTAAGCTCATAGACGCTTGAGCTCATGAAATCTATTTTTGAGTGGTCTCTAAATCGTGGCAGGAATCTCATGAATTCACCTCTATCCTAAATAGGAGGGATTGAGCATTGGCCAATGTACAGTCAAATTCGGATGCCATAGAATTAATGGAATATGCTAAGGGCAAATGAGCCGAAAGCTATATAACCCTAAATAATTCTCCGATTGTAGATGATGCGAAATGAATATATAGGGAAATTGAGAATATAATATCGCTGAAACCAGATGCGATAATAGTGAAAGATATTTGAATTGCCAGCATGATAAGGGAAATTGACAGTCAAATCCCTTTGCATTGCAGCTCTCTAAACCAAGTGATAAATTCAAAAGCTGTAGAATTCTGGTTAAGGAATTTCAATATCACAAGGATGATTTTTCCGAGAAATATAACCATTGCCGAGATAAAGCGCATAACAGCTGATTTTCCCGCATTAGATTTTGAAGTCTTCATAAAAAATGACTGGTGTTACAATACTGATTGAGTATGCTCTTCGCTTCATTTGGAGTGACTGAAAAGGTGAATCCCTTATGTCTGCAATCGTGAAAATCTATATGAATTCAACGAGAAAGCATATGAGGAAGATTTTAAAATAATATTGTCTCGCGAATCCGACTGCAAAATGTGCCTGTATTGACACCTTAAGGAAATCCCCAATCTGGTATCTTTGAAAATAGTCTGAAGGGAAAAGCCTTTGATTGCCCTTTTGAGAGATTTGAACTTCATCCTTAATTCCATAAAATACGCTCAGCTTACTGATGACGAAAAAGAGCTTGTGGACTTCAACATGAAATTGCACAGCAAAATAATCCTATCCTGATGCGCCTGAAAAAATTGCGAATATTACAAATGATAAAATGGAAAAAGCCTATTATATAACATATCTGACAGATCTTTCCAAAGACTTCAGTTCGATCGGCAGACTTTATGTCGGGGATGCTTATTGCGACAAAAATTTCCTTAGCGAACTGGAGGATGGTGCTGTCATCGATTTTCTGAAATCATCGCAAAAAGATATTACCCTAGTCACGCCCATGGCTTCAGAATTGCTCTTTGAAGAGATAGTCGGGAAGATTGAATATTTTATTTTAAATTTCGATTCTGAAATCGTGGTCAATGATTATTGAATCCTCGAATATCTGATCGAGAGGGGACATCAGAAGATAATCTGGTGAACTATGATGAGCTGACAGGACAAGGATCCGAGTTTGGCGATTTTTGAAAACTCAAATCTGCATTCAAGATTGGCGATAGATAACAATTGCTACAAGAAGTACTTTATGGAGATCGGCATCACGCAGATTGAAATATTCAATGTACAACAATGAGTAGGGATCACCAATCTGAATGAAATAAAAATCAATCTGAATTATCCGAACATCATATTCAGCGCCACCAGATATTGTCCCGCAAAAATAATCAAAGATTCTTGAGGAATCCCGCATATTCCTGAAAGCTGCGAATGATGCAGAAAAACCGTTAGTTGTGCCGGAAAATTCGATCTATATATGATCGATAAGAAAAACCAGCATGATAGAAGGCTGGATAATCACTATTATTGAAATAGGCAGATTTACAAGAATGAGACACTTCCGGAAAATCTGAAAATTTCTAGATTAATCTTTAATCATGACTTATTGCCAAATGGATTATAATGAAAATTTCTCGAAATTCTTCGAGAAATTCAAGAAAGAATACATACGATCCGATGAACTTGGCAAGACGATGCTCCTTGATATCGCAAGGGATTATGTAGAGAAAAACAGGGATTTTGTCATGCATCATCCGCTTATTTGATACTGGAGGAATTTTGAGAATTCTCACTGATACACAAAGGAAATGCTATACAAGGAATATAGTTGAGATAATATAAATTTATATTTCCATATTCCATTTTGCGTTACGAAATGCAGCTATTGCAATTTCCATATAACGATCTGAAATAGGTTTAAGAAGCTGCACGCTATTAAATATTTAAAGAAAATGGAGGCGGAGGTCGATTCATTTTTGAGCACGGTAAGCAACTTCAGTGTAAAAACAATTTTCATATGATGAGGAACTCCTTCTTTTTTGGATGATGACGAATTGAGAGCCTTACTTGGTATGATAAAGTCCAAATTCGCTTGAAAATGGGCTAAAACCGAATTTGAATATACGATAGAGTGCAATCCTGAATCTGTGACAAGGAGTAAACTCCGCATATTCTCAGAATTCTGAGTCAATAGGATTTCCCTATGAGTGCAGAGCTTCTCGGATGAGGTCATTAAAAACATCAATAGGACTTATACTGAAGAAGATATAATTAAGACTGTAGCCCTAATTAGGGAAGAATGATTCGACAATATGAACATCGATATGATGTATGGGCTTCCATCACAAAATAATAAGATCATGAAGTCTGATTTGGATAAGATAATCAAGTTAAACCCAGAGCATATCACATATTATCCTCTTTATAATTACGATGAATCGACTTTGAGCAGAATCTGAAAAAAACAATATAATATTGATGAGATTTATGATTTCTATGATGTGCTTGCAAAAAAAATCATAGGAAATTGATATGTCCAATATTGAAGGGAATATTTTGCGAAGAATGAATCGCTAATTCATCATTATCAGAATAATTACGTTACGAATAAGAAACTTATCTGATTCTGACATTCTGCATATTCTTTCAGTGGGAAATTCGCTTTTTGCAATACGCATGATTTCAAGCAATATATGTCATCAGATAGGCACATCAGGAAAATGTTTGAATACCATGATAAATACTATGACGAGAGATTGTTTGTCATATGAAGCAGGAATCTGAAGATAGACAAGAAGTTAATCAGGAATATCGATTACATGAGGTCAAAATTGGAATTAGCATTTATGTTGGGATTCATTGATGAGAGAGATGAGGATTTTATTTTCACGGAAAAGGGACTCAGATATCAGGAAATATTTACACATACTATCCTGTAGAAAATGATTAAGGCGTGATTTTGTACAAAGCCATAGAATAGGTTTCCCTATGCTAGAATATATTTGTTCATTGTCAATACCTAATTTGATTGTCAAAACTCATTAATACAATATAATATGCCATATTTTATTTGAAGTCCAGGATTCCTAAAGGATCTTATATGAAAATGTTAAAAATTTCTAATTAATGCATAAAAAAGCTAAATATTCATTATTGACGATAACAGCATTGCTTACTGCAGTAATAAGTTTATTCGTTTATAATGATTTGCTGCTAAAAAAAGAAATAGATGATTTCAAATCAATTTCAATGGATAAGCTTGATTTGAAAATATGCGATAATTTGACTGATGCCGCAATCAAGGATAAGTGTTATGATAACTATAATTCAATAACTGCATTTAAAAAACTTGATTATAATTTATGTAATGGTATTCTAGACAAAGATTTGACATATGCCTGCGTTAGGAACATACTTTTTTTCAATGCTAAGAGAGATAGGTCAGAGAACCCCTGCGAGGTTGCATTATTGAAAAAAGATGATCGTATCACATGTAAGGATTATGTAAAACTGGAGAATATGATGTCATGATGAACTTTACTTCCGGATTGCTCAAAAATCAGTACAACAGAAGTTGCTCTGGCTTGTCAAGAAACGAAAAACATTTTAAGGAATGATTAATTTATTCGCAATAATTATTTATACTTATGGTAAAACAAAATAAACTTATTTTATTGCTTATTCTGCCTTTAATTTTCATATCTTGCTGAAAAGATCAGGAAACAGATAAGTCTGCGGATGCTGCGAAATTTCCAATTACAGAGAAAATGACATGACCCAGTAATCTTAATGATGCCCAGATTCCAGCCTGATTTACTGAAACTTCAGATATTGAAGAAAGATTCAAAATAATATCTTCTCAATTTCAAAACCATAGCGATCTTATTAAATCAAATCAATATAAGCTATTCGTCGATTATGTATACGAAGTATTTGATAAATATAAGAAGCTTGAGTGAAATAAAGAAAAAGAGCTCGCTTATTTGTTTGATGTATTGATTCCAAAGATAGTGGTTGTAGAATGGGTCAAAACAGGGAAGATAGATGACGAGCAGGCAGAGCTTATAATTCAATCTATAAAAAGAAAAGATTTCAATAGCATAGAGGACAAAAGGCTGCTGACTGAAAAATTCAAAATATACTTAGAAGAAAAAAACTATAATCCATTTGTCAAAACTCTTGATTCCGCATCTATCACTAAGGCAAAAACAGATTCTGAAGAGTTTAAGAAAATCTTTCTTGATCCTCAGGAATGAATAATCTATAAAGTTCTACGGAATAGGTATGACTGGAATAAGACTTGAATCTGATTTAAGCCGAAAGAGCTGGAAACAGAATTTTCAACGTACCTAAATTCAAAGCTGGAGAATGTTTTTAAAATAAGCTGAATAGAGGAAAAGGACATCATTGCCAAAGCATACTGAGCATATTGATATGCCAGCCTCGAGGATCAGGGGAAGGACATATTAAAAGATTTTAAATCGATGGTACAGAAATATGAATTAGACGGAAAGCTTCCATTAGACAGATATTATAGGAATGATGAAGAGAGCGATCTATTCAAATCAAGAGAAATAGTCGATAAATATGTTTCAGATTTATCATGATGAAAAAAAGAAGAATTTGAAAAAGATTTGAAGGATTTCAGGATGAAGATGTACCTGCTTTCTTTTTTCTGAAAAAATCATCCTTCTGATGAACAGTGACTTTGGTCATCCATGGATAGGTCGGATTTTATAGATCCGGTACTTTGAAAGTGAGTTCAGAATCTCTTTAGGGTGTCCAGATATATTTCCCCAGAACCTGTAAAGGTCAATCTTAATCAGGAATTACTTAAATAATTTTTTTATGAAAAAATCTATAAAACTACCGATAGCCATTATTTTGACATTAGCCATAGCTTGAGCTTCTGTTTATTACTATATTTCATCAAATAAAAAACAGGAATTCATCTGAACATTGATTGACGAGACTTCTTATAAGGATGAGCTAGCTAAGGCATGAGACTCTGAAATTAAAAAAGCATCAGTGAAAGTTTCTGCATTAAGAGAGAATTCGCTCAAGCTTTTTTCAGCGAATATTTCAGCCTATTGCTATTCTTTTGCTGATAGCGATATGCTTGTCATGTCAAAATACTTCAAGAATCTGAAAAAAGATTTTGATAAATTATTGAATAACGAATATAAAACATCTAAAAATGCTCTTTTATATATAGATATGCCAAAGCTTATATATTCGTCTTGCGATAAAAGGGATACGCTTTATAAGGAGAGATTGATCTGATACCTGCAGACGACAGGAGATAATTTTTATTTAGCAGATAGGAAAAGGGAAGATGAGAATGTAAAGAATTTCATTGCAAAAATTGAATTTGAAGATGATAATGTTGATCTTGCGAAACTAAAGGATTCGCCAGAATATTTCAATGATATTTTTTACAATAAGAATCTTGATAATCTTTTCAGCCTGTATTATCCTTATTTTGAAATGACAAAATGAGATTTTAAAAGATTCCTGTGAAAACCTTTAAATTCATTGGAAGAGGATAATTCAAAAAAAGAAGAGGCTTTGAACAGATTCTATGAAATCATCAAACCAATGTGATATACAATTCAAGATTTCAGAATCATGTCATTAAAATGAAGATGATTCAAATCGAATGATGAGCTTGTGAAAAGCATAATTTCAGATTACGAAGAGCTCGATAAAATTATAAAGCTCGATAAATATGTTGGCAATGAAACAGCTTTTAAGACTACCGTGGAAACAGGATCTTACAAGAAGATATTTGAAGATGCCAAAGCAAAGGATCTAGTTATCTCCATAAGATCAAAAGTTCTTATGTATTCTATTGTATCATGAGATTATGCTGATTGATATAATGAAACTTGGTCTTGAAAACAATTCTTCGGTGATGAAAATATCTGAAATAGCATAATAAGATTGAATATCCTGTCAGTTTTTGCCGATTAATGATTGACAATAAATAAATTATACTGTATTATCTATACGTTTTTAAAATACTTCTTTATCAATCATTAACATGAAAAAATCAAAAGACCTCAGAACTTTCCTGAATGAAGAGGATTGAAGAACAATAAAGAAAAGCCTGCTCATCGCCTCGTTATGACTCGTAACATGATTCCTGATGACTAATTCGATGGATGCCTGACATTCTAATTCGCACAATAACTCCAATGCTGCAAGCAAAAAGATCTACTTTCAAGGGAACAACGAGGATATACATGCCAGCTGATTCGTAGATCCTAGCTCGCACTCTTCAACTCACACCAACCATGCCAGCCACTCTTCGTATTAAATTATCTAGCCTATCATTTAAAATGTGTAATATGAAAAACTTTATTAAGATTTCATGTCTGCTTGCCTTGTTTTTTCTGTTCTCATTGAAAGATGCGGCATATTCAGCGAGTCTAAACATCAGATGATATTGAGTATCTTATATTTCATGGGGAAGGGATATCTCAGGGAACTGCGGAGCAAGCAAGATACCGGTCGATCCATATTTCTCATACAATAATATCCTTAATCCGAATTCATTCTCTAGGACATGATATGTAAAATGTTATACTCCAGACTGAAATGCGCCTGTGATAAGCATTTCTACCAATTGATACGAACAGTGAAAATGGACTAATGCTTGAGTTGTATTAAATGTCTCAATAAAGGATAATCCTTATGTTATTCCGAATCTGGCTCAGAGTTATCCGTCTCCATGAATCAAGAATTCATATTATACAATTAATTCAAAGGCACCGATAGACACCACGGGCGTATCTGATTTCGTCATAAACTTCAACGAAGAATGACAATACCTGGTATCCTTCTATGCGGAAGACAGATCCAATCTTTTTTCCAATTGAACGTTTTCATCTAATGGCAATATCTCTAAAAAAGATTTCATTGTAAGGATAGATAAAACAGCACCCGTATTCAGCATATTGCCATCCGCTTCACCTGATTGGAAGAAGGAAAAGCCTAAAGTATCATTCAAGATAGAAGATAAATACAAATGAAAATCATATATAAGAAAAACCTTCAGCTGCTGACAGTTGTCTGAGAATTCACTATGGTCTGCTCCTGCAGATCCTGTGACATGAACTTTTGAATGAAGCTGTCTAAAAGCAACAGATAGCGATTGTCAGCTTGATCAGAATTTCTTGCCGAATCTATCATCTTGTGATCTTAAATGCAAGGAATGATATACAGAATATCAAGGATCATGCTTTAAATCAATGGAAAGCTTTTCTTGTACTTCTAGCAAGCCCCTTCCTGCTACCGCTTACATCCTCAATAAATTCGATCTTAATGCTGTAGTGCAGAACTTTGGCTACCAATGAAAGGTTTCCAGATATGATAGCCCAGAATGAGTTGATCCGAACAATTGAAGCTTTACTTCCGTATTCAGCAATTGAATTTATGACCCTTCATTAAGCAGCTGCAGTTATAAATGTGACGACAGCATGCATGTGGAGAACTTCACTGATTGAAAGAAGTGCGTCAACAATATGGTGATTGCATGTTGCAAGAAGATGCCTCTATGACAAGTACAGGAAGCCGCATGAGCAATCCAGATGGACTGTACAAAAAGCCCGAGCGTCTATTGAGTTGTGTGAGATACTGTTAAAAATCCATGGTATGCTGCTTGTACGCCAAATCCAAACTGTAACAACCAGTTAGTAAAGGATGTCCTTTGAAGATGGGATTTCGCTACAAATAATTGGATCTTTACTGACAATGTGACGACATGATCTTACTGAAACACATGTTGATACAACAGTCTGCCTAATTCTGACTGAAACACTTGTAATGACGGTTTCTATATAACTTGACTAGTATCTCAACCTAAATGCGAGAGCGTTTCTATTTGAGAATATTGAGTATGATGAACATTGATCAACTGACAATTTTCACCGATCGCATGAAGCCCAAGCAATTCGCTTTGAGGTTGAAGATTCAAATGTACCAATAAGCCTTCGAATTCATACTATAACTGAAATTGAGGATGATCGAACGATTGTCCATGGAAATGCGATGCATGATATGTGGTAAGCCCAAATGGAAACTCTTGCATCCAAGATAAATGTAAATGAGATCTTCCATCAAACGCCTCTTCAAATTCACAACAATCAGCAGGAAAGGATTGGATATACGATGCTTCTCCATGATCAAATGATAGATGTACGTTCAAATGCGATGATGGCTACAACTGGAACGGTAACAGCTGTGTCGCATGTGCATCTTGAGAGACTTGGGACAGCGGAAGCAAGAGCTGTAAGACGACCGCCATTTCTTGTACTTCTGCACCGGATATTGTTTTATCAAACTGACAAACATGGAAAGCATGTAATGTCGGTGCAGGCATTGTCTGAGTCTGAAATACATCATATTGAAATTACTTCACTTTTGATAATGCATTAGTGTCTTGCCCTTCATGATATCATCTTCCAACTCATGAAGAGTGGCAATCGGTGTATGCATTATTATGAAATAATTTGCTTACAAGTCTTAATTTGCCTTTAGCCTGACTTTATGACAGTGCATGAACTGCTTATGGCATAGGTAGTCAAGCGAGATATCGCTCATCAACATCAATCAGCGCTGCAAATGACTATAGCTTTTATTCTGATTGAACTGTTTTTTCCACTGATTCTACAAATTCCGGCTGAGTTGGTAAAACCGGTAAATTATCTGTAAGATGTCTTAAGGATAAAGTTTTTAATGTCACTTGAACGACAACAATGGCCAACACCAATGCCCAATTGATATGAGAAGGCAATAAGGTATGCCTATATGGAGCTAAGCTTTCAAATGCCTGAGCCCAAGAACTCAAAGGCTGTCTGACTGTGGCCTGAGCGACAAGCATTGCTTGAACGACAACAATGGCCAACACCAATGCCCAATTGATATGAGAAGGCAATAAGGTATGCCTATATGGAGCTAAGCTTTCAAATGCCTGAGGTCAAGAACTCAAAGGGTGTCTGACTGTGGCCTGAGCGACAAGCATTGTCTGAACGACAACAATGGCCAACACCAATGCCCAATTGATATGAGAAGGCAATAAGGTGTGCCTATATGGAGCTAAGCTTTCAAATGCCTGAGGTCAAGA
>AMFJ01005723.1_pt1 | contig 20950 bp, 19 predicted proteins | sample 427208 | NCBI WGS metagenome assembly AMFJ01 (sample SAMN02954298, study PRJNA114691) | groundwater metagenome | biome: aquatic; feature: subsurface aquifer; material: sediment; isolation source: subsurface aquifer sediment | place: USA: Rifle, CO | collected 2008-08 | reverse complement strand
ACTTTCCAAATCCGATTTTTCCGCCGCCGAATTTCGTGCCAATTTCATTGGCGCGCCGCCTACCAAACAACTTTCTAATTACAAAGACTTTCCATAAAAATAATAAACTTCTGACTAATTTGAAAACTTTCCTCGACTTCTTTTCTATTAAACTCTTTTCCTGAATGAGCGACATCATTTCTTCTTTTTCGAGCTATATCACGCCAGCTTTTACATTCATTACTCTCTTTTAGAAAACCTTCTTCATTTGTTGCTAATTTATTTGCAAGTAAACTTTTTTCCAATTGGGCAACTCTCTTATTTGTTGTTGAATATTCACTTTTATAATCCTCAAATAAATCTGTAATTTCTTGATCATTTTTTCCATTATCTTTAAGAAATTTTCTAAGATGGAAACTAACAGCCATATCAACAGCTGTGTCAAAATCAATTATTGCTGCTTGATAATCATAGTTCAGACTAATTCGCTCAAGCCCCGAAAGTAGTATCTTTCTATAAGGTCTTATTTCTGGTCCGGAAAGATACTTAAGAAAAGATTCATATTTTGAGCTATCAATAGTCAGTTCCTTAACATCAGTCTTGGATACTGAAGCATATCTCCCCCTACAAAGAGGTATGTCATCTTTTTCACTTTTATCACCTTGCATAGGATAAGGAGTAAATTCTCTTTTTTCTTTCAAGATTTTCAATAAACTTTCTGCAGGATTTTTTTGTTCGTTTTCAGTAAATTCGCTTATATAACACAATGTATAGAGTGAAAAATCATCATCCGCCGATAAAAATCTATTTCGCACACTGCCAACTTGTCTGTATGCAGATAAAAATTTATTAAAAAATGAATACATACGGTCAAGCGCCTTATCACACTCATTGTCATTGTGCAAACAAAATATATCATCCACCACGAAAACAATTTCAATTTCAGAAAAAAACCAAGGATAGATTACATAACCACCTTCGCCAGCCACGGCTTGCGTAACACCTCCATTTTTTAAAACAAATTTTGTTGATGCTATTTTTTCAGAAAATTGCAATTTTTCCAAAAACGGACTCTCGCCGATTTTCTCTCTTTGAACATATCTTTTATCAAAAGATTGAATTCCTTCCCTTCGATTAACTTTAACCAAAGCAATATCTTTTTTGGAGAAAATCACTGGATAATAACGACCCGTCAAAATACCAAGATCAAAAGGATAATCAAAAACAAATTTAATGAGTCCGCGTACTTTCTTTGTCATATTAGTTGCTATTCTTTTTTGCACTGTTTCTGATAGTATGGATTGGCCTTAATGAAATTCAATGCTTTTTCATCTATAAGATCTCCCTCATTTTTTGCTATGACCAGTAGAGTTTGAAACAGTTGCGCAACTTCCTGAGTTTTTGTCATTCTTGATTGCAAAGACTTTTCTTCTTCATCGTTTAATACATGGTAAACAAACCTCCCCTCTGAAATAAATGCGCTCGCTTCTGCCCTATAACATCCCTCTTCAGAATTAACATCTTCGTTATTAGCATACTGAAAAACATGAGTTAATTCATGACGCAATAAAACCGCAGTCAATAAATCATCTTTTAAGCTGTATTTAGGAGAAACTTTTATTAAATATTCATCCAATGAATGAGTGGTGGAAAAAACAAAAACGCCCTCTGCGCCATTAATTTCCTTGCCAGATTCTGAGTATTCGATTCTAAGACAATTACTAATATTATCTAAGCGATTTGCTTCCTCGATATTTCCACGATTTCTATATCTCTGTTCAATAAGACTTAGCGCTCGCTTAAATTCTTCTGGCATTTCATAAGCTTCATCTCGAATGCAGTAAATAGGGTTATCTTCAATAACCGCAAACCATTCACCATTTATTTTTACATATTTCCTATAGCCTCTTCCCTCCCTGTTACTGTTGCACTCTTGGTCATAACATAGCGTAAGCGTTCTATCTATATAACCAGTATTATTTTTCACAATAACATTATTTACGTTATATTTTAGGAAAGCATTCTCCATTTTTTTAAAGGATTCCTCTGTTGCTTCTTTGCCTTTGATATATTGATCTTTCGTTATTCGTTGTTTCGATTCTGGTGAAATATACAAATCATACAATTTCTCCCATGCTTCTTTATTTTTACTTCCCTCAAGATTTATTAATTCTTCATATCTTTTTCTTAATTTATTTTCTTCGCTATCATCCGATGAAGATATTTTCTGATCGGTTTGTTTTTTAAAAATTGAAAGTTTTTCCAAACCATAAATTTTGATTGTAATAGCCACAATTACAATCAATGCTACACTCAAAAAAATAACTAGCGCTTTTCTATACATAGGTTTAAAAATTTATTTAATTAACTTATCAACGCTAACTTCAAGCGCTTTGGAAATCTTTTTAAGCGTATCAAGTGTTGGATTTTTATTTTTACCAGCTTCAATTTTGATAATTGTGCTATCAGCATTATTTCCTTTCAATTATTTTAATGCTACACCTAAAATCAAAAGTGGTAAACATAAAATGTTCACATCTACACGACCAATTCCCGATCGGTCATTTTGCTAATCAAAAAAACTTCCTTAAGGAAGTCTTTTTGATTTATTTGAGCGGGTAACGGGAATCGAACCCGTATCACCAGATTGGCAACCTGGTGTAATAGCCATTATACTATACCCGCTTGATTAAAATTCTGCAATAAATAAATCCAACCACGTTAATAATTTCTTTTTCAGATATTTGTCGCTCACTGACACAATGCAAACACCACTTCCTGTTTTTTTCGTTTTATGCCGCCCCTGTATTACAGTTGATTTAAAAAACCTTTCTTTAGATATTCTAATACTTTTGCTCCAAAAATTCAAGCGCTCATCGGAATCCAAATCTGGATACAGCAATATGCCTGCTCTTATTTTTTCTTTATCCACCTTACAAATCTTTTGCAAAAAATCATTGAACAATTTTAGCATCTTCTCATCTATATTAGATATTCTAATAATGCCATTTTTAAATGACTTGTCTCCTTCTCCCCAATACAAGGCAATTCCAGCTATAAATAATCTATCTTTTTTTATTTTTTCAAATTCGCTAGCCGCTTCTTTTTCTGCCTTTATGTAATATTCACTCCACTTTTTCTTCTTCAAATCATTCAGATGAACCAATCTTTTCCGACTAGCCTCTTTTGATTTTTCAACTAATTGCTTCTTTATATCTTGCGACCAATCTACATTTTTAAACCACCCGGATAATGTACTCTTATTCACACTTAACAATCTCGAAATTTCTCCGTAACTATTGCCTTTCTTGCGAAGATCAAACGCTTTGATTTTTTCTTCTTTTATTTTCATAAACCTGTGATGCTACAATATTATTGTATCACACTGGTTCGCAATTGTCTTGTGGATAACTATCTAATACTATAAAAGCTAGTATCAAAACTAGCCTTTATTCTACTGTGTGGGCAATATAGGACTCGAACCTATAACCCTCTCGGTGTAAACGAGATGCTCTAGCCATTGAGCTAATTGCCCATAAATTGGTTGGCTAATTTTCTATAAAAATTCTTACTTTTTTGCTTTTTTAAAAACCTCTCTCTTTTCATTGCATCCTCTCTAGTTTGGAATTTTTCTGAATAAATCATTTTCCATCCTCCGATATATTTAGATGTGTATTTTGATAAACCCAAATTATGTTCAGTAATTCTTTTTTCTAAACTATATGTCTGTCCTATATAATATTTGTCGTGGACTTCATTGTAAATTATATAAACATAATATTCCATAATCCTCTCGGTGTAAATCCCGAGTACTCGTCCCGAGACTTCGGGATAGCCATTGAGCTAATTGCCCGCAAATCTATGTTTGATTGGCTAACATTACAATAAATCTATTCTATCACAATTTTGTGCCAGACCCCAGAGTTGAACTGGGTACGCAAGGATTTTCAGTCCTTCGCTCTACCGATGAGCTAGTCTGGCCTGCTTCATCCTCTGTTTTCATCATCTAAACTAGGAAATAGATAGCAAAAACAGAAGATCAAGCAGGCTTAGGTGCCTTCGGCGAGACTCGAACTCGCACGATCTTACGATCCATGCACCTCAAGCATGTGTGTATACCATTCCACCACGAAGGCGAAGTTTCGCTATTTTTTTTCAACCACAGCTTCTTCAGGAGTTTCTTCCTTTTTCTCCTCAACCACAGCTTCAGCAACCGCTTCATTTTCTCCAGGCACGATAACCGGAACATTTTTATATTTCATCCTGCTCTTCTTCGCTGTCAATCCTCGCAAATAATATAATTTAGCTCTTCTAACCTTAGCTTTCTTAACCATCTCTATTTTTTCAATATTTGGAGAAAATACAGGAACAATAATTTCTACACCTACGCCATTAGATACCTTTCTAACTGTAATAGTCGGTGAAGAACTTTGGCCGCCCTTAACTGCGATGATCAATCCTTCGAAAATCTGGATTCTTTCCTTATCTCCTTCCTTAATTTTTCTGTGAACTTTAACAACATCACCCGCATTAAAATCAGGCACTTGTTTTGCTCTCGTTTCTTTATTAAATTCAATTACTTTCTTTTGCATATAATTATTATACCCGAAGCTTTATTAAATTAAAACATACTCAAAATATGAGCAATATTACGGAAATATGATTAGATTTTTAGCCTTTTTATCTTACCTTTATATCTGTTTTTCGTCAAGACCTTTCAAAAAACTGGCAAAGTCATCCGGCAAATCGGCCACAAATTCAAAATTTTGGCCCCACAGCTCAAATTGTAGCTTCTGAGCGTGCAATAATTGTCTTTTTACTTCCGCCACCTGACTGATATTTTTTCTTTTATATTTCATATCTCCTACAATCGGATTTCCAAGAGACGCCAGATGCACCCTAATTTGATGCATTCTTCCAGTTTTTGGAAAAACTTCTACAAAATCAAATTCTTCATATCTTTCTATCAAATTATATTCTGTTACTGCAGTCCGAGCCACACCCTTAGTTCTTCCCTCGGCAATTTTTTGTTTTTTAAAGCTAGCGGCTCTGGCAATGGGCTTGTCAACTGTTCCTTGTCTATCTTTTAAATTTCCATACACCAAGGCTACATAATTTTTCCTGATTTCTCTATTGGCAAATTTTTTCTTTAACTCATAAAATGTTTTTTTATTTTTCGCCACGACCATTATTCCGCTAGTATCCTTATCCAGACGATGAACGATTCCAGGGCGCATCCAACTATCTTGCGATCCATCATTTACATCCATTATTTCAGGAAAGTCAACGATAAGAGCATTCACCAAAGTGTTTTCTTTCTCGCTATCACTGGGGTGAACCTGAAGTCCTGCCGGTTTATTTACTATGATAAAATCTTTATTTTGATAAATAACTTTTAACTTTACATTCTTATTGGGAATCAATTTTTCTTTTTCTTTCACGATATTCATCCCAATTTCATCATTTTCTTTCAATATATAGCTAGGCTTTACTTTTTTCCCATTGACCAAAATTTGCCCATCTTTGATATTTCGAATAATATCTCCTCGCGTTTTTTCCACATTCAAAAAAAACTCCTCTTTAAGGAATTTATCTATACGCTCTCCAGCTCCATTCTCATCCACCACTATTTTTTTCATTTATTTCCCAGCTATTTCAAAACTTATTAACTCAACAATGTGCCGCGGGGGAGACTCGAACTCCCACAGGAAAACCTACCAGTTCCTAAGACTGGCGTGTATACCAATTTCACCACCGCGGCCCTACTTCGTTAAAACTACGAAGGGTATATTCTATTTTATTTTCAATCTCCTTATTTGTATCTGTCCGTCCGAAACCTTGGTGCAGGAGGACCACCGCGGCATTTCAAAATACATAATCTAGTGTAATATCATTTTGCTCTTTTGGCAAGCGCTTTGTATTAAACCACTGCCTAGCTCATTTTAGACAACACCTCAATTATTCGCCTAGCTTCTTCCTTCAAAGCTCCTTCGCTCTCATATTCTCCATGATGCCTCGTTCCCTCTCCGTAGGTTTCTTTTTTTTGATCCAGATGAAAACTGATCTTCATGTCTGGCCCTATTACGGAAACATACATATGAAACCGAGGATATCCCGCTCTCGCCAAGGGACGCACAAAACTCATTTCCTTACCTTCGTTTCTTTGAAAAGTATATCCGGCTCTTCGCAATATGACTACTGGATTGGCTGTTATATTTTTTATTATTATCTTCATATATTTAAATTATAAATATCATACTATTTCCATAAAAACCTTTTTCAATATCAACTCTGCCGGCGCGTTTCTTCGCAATTTTTCAATTTTCTCTACAACTAAGTCAGCTTTTTGAATCTCTTGTTTGCTTTTTATTATAAAAATGTGCATGGTTTTATTATCCGGTTTTTTTTCTATATATTTGGAAATTATGGCATACCAAAATTCAAGTGATTCTCTTGAAAGGCCTTCTAGAAGATTGATCCGAGGAATATCATTAAAAAAATTAACAAGTTTTTCCCAGTTATTGTAGACGTCATAGATAAGCTCATCCTCCAGCATCTTATTAGCTAACCAAGAGTTTTCAACATTCTTAATCGCTTCATAAAAATCATATTTATTAAGAATTTCTTCTCTTTTCATGTCGCAATAAACATGGAATTTCCATCCTGACTGAAAAGGACTTAAGTTCCTAAAATCCAAATTCACCTGATTAAAAAACATGTGAGTATCTTTTCTGGCTAAATTTTCTGCTACCAACCTGACATCAGGAAAAACACAGCCCAATAAAAAATCATCTTTATAGGTCAATATTTTTCTTATCGTTTCATTGTCAAAAAAACCCTCTCTCAATTCTCCTTTTTCCAACTTATCAAAAAGCTGTTTTGCATAGATAATATGTGAAATTTGGGAAGCCATCTTTGTATTTATATTCTTATAAATGTTTTGGTTCGATTTAATTGTAGCACACAAGAATTCATTTGCCATAAACGCCTCCTGGTGATATACTATCATCATATTAAACTTAAGCCTATGTCCACACCTCTCGCTGATCTTATTCGTCCTAAAAATATTGCTGATTTTTTTGGCCAAGAGAAATTAATAGGGGAAAAATCCTATCTTTTTCGCGCCATCAAAAACGATCAAATTCCGTCCATGATTCTTTGGGGGCCGCCGGGCTCCGGGAAAACCACCCTTGCTCACATTATTGCTAGCTCCACCCAGTCTGCTTTTTACAAAATCAGCGCTGTTTCATCAGGCAAAAAAGTACTCTTAGAAATCATCGGAAAAGCTAAAGAAAATAAAAGCAAACAAATAAAAACAATTCTTTTTGTCGATGAAATTCACCGCTGGAATAAATCCCAGCAAGATGCTCTTCTTCCATATGTTGAAGATGGAACCGTTATACTCATAGGAGCTACCACCGAAAATCCCAGCTTTGAAGTCAACTCAGCGCTTGTTTCTCGCACACGAGTTTTTGTTCTGCAAAGACTAACTCCTATTGATCTAGAAAGGATCGTCAAAAGGGCACTTGAAAAAATAGGACATCAAAAGAAAATAAGCATCAAAAGTGACACCATAAAACTTCTAGCTAATCTTTCCAATGGTGATGCGCGCATGGCCTTAAATACTCTTGAAGCTTGTGCTATCCAAACCAACTCCGTCACACCAAAACTAATTCGAGAAGTTCTGCAAAAATCCCATCTGCTATACGATAAATCCGGAGAAGAGCATTATAATATAATCTCCGCCCTCCATAAATCTATGCGCGGTGGAAATCCTGATGCCTCTGTTTATTGGCTGGCACGAATGATTGAAGGCGGAGAAGATCCGCTCTTTATTGCCCGGCGTCTTGTACGCTTTGCATCAGAAGACATTGGACTGGCTAATAATAGCGCGCTCCTTTTGGCTAATGCGGTTTTTGATGCTTGCCACAAACTGGGCTACCCGGAATGCAACGTTCATCTCTGTCATTGCGTCATATATCTAGCTAAATCCAAAAAGGACATATCCGCTTATAGCGCTTATAACAAAGCTAAAAATGATGTAGAAAAATTTGGAAATTTATCTGTCCCGCTGCATCTTCGAAACGCGCCGACAAAACTGATGCAAGATCTGGAATATGGCAAAAATTATAAATACACGCCTCTTGAAAACAGCGATGATCAAAAATATTTTCCATTAGAATTGGAAGAAAGAAAATATCTTTAGCTAAATGTGGGCATAGAGAGACTCGAACTCTCACTCTCTTGCGAGAACTAGCACCTGAAGCTAGCGTGTATACCAATTTCACCACATACCCAAAAACTAAAATTTTATTTACTTTATCCTAGTAAATTATTTCACCCAATACTTGTTTTTAATTTCCTTATCATCCTCTTCTTTTTTTTCTTCAATTTTTTCTTTGGCCATTTCGCGTAGCTTAGACAAGTCTTCTTTATCAAGTTCTTTGGCGCGAATCAATAACAATTCCTTTTTATTTTTGGCAGCGTCTTCAATCACTTCCGCTAAAAGCACATCTAAAATAGCTCCGATTTTCGGCCCAGGAGCGATGTTCAATTCTTTCATAAGATCCATGCCATTCACTTTCAACATTTTAACGGAAACCGCATCTTTAGAAACTTTTTCAATTATATATTCAAAGTGGCGCAGCTTGTACGGCTTAGCTTTTGGCACCCCAGAACCTAGTCGATCAGCAATGCGGACATCCATCAAATCCTTCATATTTTCCAAACCAACTTTTCGAATCAATCTTCGAACCGAAGCCTCTCCCACTTCTTCCGGATTATAATAAAACATATGATTGTCTACCAGCAAAAAAACTTTTTCCACTATATCATTGGAAAATTTCAATCTTTGCAGAATTTTTTTTGCTACCCGCGCGCCTACATGATCATGATTGTAGAAAGTCGCAAATTCTCCTTCGCCTCTTTTTGTTTGGGGTTTTGCAATATCATGCAAAAGCGATGCTAACCGCACCTCTAGCTTCTTCGATGGGCAATGCTTCAAAGCCAGAACGCAGTGCTTATATATCGTATAAATATGATGTCGATTCTGTGCCACCCCCACGCCCTTTTCCAATTCAGGAATAATATAGTTAAGCAATCCGACTTGTCGCAACATTTCTACCCCTTCAGAAGGACTGTTTGATAAAATAATTTTTACTAATTCATCCCTGATCCTTTCTGCTGAAATATATTTCATATTCTCAGAGTTTTTTTGGATTGCTTGCAAGGTATTTTTTTCAATTTCAAAACCAAGCTGAGCATAGAAACGAACAGCTCTCATCATGCGCAGTGCATCCTCATCAAATCTTTCATTAGCATTTCCAACGGTTCGAATAATTTTCTGAGTGATATCCTTTTTCCCGTCATATAAATCAATAATCTCATATTCGTCTTTTGGACTTTTCTGTTTAAAATTTATTTTTATAGCCAGCGCATTCATAGTGAAATCTCGACGGCTCAAATCTTCTTCTAATGTATCGGCAAATCGAACCTCGTCCGGCCTTCTGCGATCAGAATATTTTGACTCAATGCGAAAGGTCGTCACTTCAATCACATCATATTTAAAATCACCCGGACTAAAGCGTTCTACCTTAACTCCCACTGTTCCAAAATCATTTTCATAAAAAGTAGTTTCTTTTCTCGAAACATCATCATTAAGATCCAAAAAAATTTTTTGTACCTCTTCTGGTTTTGCATTTGTGGCTACATCCCAATCACTGGGAATTTTTTCCATAATCAAATCACGCACACAACCTCCAACGATATATGCTTCAAATCCCGCTTTTTCAATTCTCTGCAAAACATCGACAACTTGCTTTGGAATTTTATTAATCATATGCGTGACACACGCTCAACAAAAAATTGTCAGCGTCTTTAAGACTGTAAAACGTGCCCTCAGTAGGAATCGAACCTACATCTCATCCTTAGGACGGATTTGCTCTATCCATTGAGCTATGAAGGCATATACAAAATAATACCGTGGACCATATCGGAATCGAACCGATTGCCTCTTCCATGCCATGGAAGCGCTCTACCAAGTGAGCTAATGGCCCATAACTTATTCAATATAACAATTAGACATTAATCGGTCAATCAATATTGCATTTCTCCTGATTAATGTATAATTAAATCAATGTTAAACAAATTAATATCAAATTTTTGGAATAACTTTAAAACACAACCAGATGTTTGGTTTTTTTATGCATTTTTAGCAACTTTCGTATTTTCAATCAGAAAAGTTATCTTATTCCATCCTATAAATAACAGATTCAATGAATATTCTGGAATTTTCCTTTATTTAAGCGATATATTCCTCATAATGACATTTATAGCTTGGATTATTTTTGAATTATATCATAAAAAGTCACAATTGTCAATAAAGAAACCTGTTTTTGTTCCACGCCTTGCCTACCGGCAGGCAGGTGGAACACTGATGCTAATATTTGCTTTATTATCATGGTCTCTAATATCAATTTTATGGTCAGAAAACAAGGATATTGCTTTTTTTAGATTTATAAAACTTCTTGAGTTTTCATTATTATCAATATTTATAGTCAAAAAAATTGTTCCACGTGGAACAATTTTAAAAAATTCATTCAAAATAATTATAGCCTCAGCTATAACTAATTCTTTTATTGGAATTTGGCAATTTATAACACAGCATTCAATTGGATTATTTTGGCTAAAAGAAAGTCTAATATCACCAACTACGCCAGGCGTGGCAAAAATAATATTCAATGAAGAACCTTTTGTGCGATCATACGGACTTTTTCCACATCCAAACATATTTGGAGGATTTTTACTGTTTTCACTAAGCATCACTTATATTTATTATAAATTGTTCCACGTGGAACAATTATCTAAGAATAAAGTGAATTATTGTTCCACGTGGAACAATAAAAAAATCATCTTAAATAAAATATCAGGCGACATTCTATATATAATATCTAATAAGAAACTAATATTTTCCATTCAAATCATCGCTCTTTTATTTACTTTCTCGAAATCAGCTATCTTAGGGCTAATAATAACCGCTCTATACATATTTAAAATAAGCATTCCTCCTCAGCCAAGTTTAAAAAAATGGCATAAATCAAAACTTATTACATTTGGATATAGCTTAATTGTTCCACGTGGAACAATTATTACCAAAAAATTATTTTTATTTTCTTTAATTATAACCACTCTTTTTGTAATAGCTAAGCCGAATATTTATTCTTTATTATTTAAATCATTGGATGAAAGAATGATCTATTTAAATGTTTCACGTGAAACAATTTTAAGCAATTCATTTTTTGGCTTAGGATCAGGTCAATTTGTTACTCAAATGCAATCTTATACAAATCTCAATTTATTAGATTGGCAATTTCAACCTGTTCATAATGTTTTTCTTCTTATATTTAGCGAGTTAGGAATAATAGGATTAATTATATTTATCACATTACTTTATAAACTATTTTTTACAAGATTAATAAATAGTAAAGAAAAGCAATCGAATATAATCACTAATGTTAATTGTTCCACGTGGAACAATAAATTAAATAAAAAAAGTAATTTAATAAATAATGTTCCACGTGGAACATTTACAAAGATCTACTATATATCTAAAATAAGTAGAGGTGTCTTATTGGGCTTAATTTTTATCATGTTATTTGACCATTATTTATGGGATATTCAACAAGGAGAAATATTATTGTTTATAACATTTGCATTAGCAGGTTATAGTAATGATATAAAAAATTAATTATATTTGACATTATGCATTATATATTGCATAATATAGTATTTTTACATATTATGCTTACAGCTCAATTTTTTGCCTATCTTAAAAAACTAGATTATAAAATGAAACGGTTTAATGCCCATAAAAGCTCATCTATTTCTAACTATGAGTATTTTTTTAAAAAACAACGCCTAATTAACATAGTCTGATACATTTAAATTCTAAAAATTGTATTATAGGCGAATTTTTTATGCAAGAAATTATTTTAATAATTTATGGCTTATATTAGCCATAAATAGCAAACAAAAAAGACGAGTATTCATACTCGTCTTTTTTTCTCCTTGGTTTACAAAACAGTCGTAGCTGCCACCTTATCTCCTGGCTGTGGCTTCATAACTCTTACTCCCTGAGTAGCTCTACCCAAGGTAGGCACGCTATTTAGTGGAATTCTTATTATCTGACCTTTACCAGAACTTAAAATCAAATCTTCTTCCATTTCATCCATATTCACAATATTAGCTCCCACTACATTTCCAGTCTTAGTCGTTACATTTGCGGTTTTTATTCCCGATCCTCCTCTTTTTTGAATCTTATAAGCTTTCAGGTCCGATCTCTTTCCAAACCCATTTTCAGTTATAATCATCAATTGATTTCCTTTTTGATTCTTAAATACCGCGTCCATTCCAACCACACTGTCCTCTTTTCTTAATTTAATTCCCCTGACGCCTGCTGCGCTTCTTCCCATCGGCCGAACGTCACTTTCCTTAAAGCGAATAGCTTGACCTTTAGAGGTCGTAATAATAATTTCATCCTGACCGGTTGTTGCCTCCACCCATTTAAGCATGTCATCCTTGGCCAAATTAATTGCTATAAGACCGCTTCTTCTGACATTTGCAAAATCTTCCATTGGAGTTTTCTTAACAGTCCCAAGCTCTGTGGTCATTAAAAGATATTTAAAATTGTCTTCTTTTATAAATGGAACTATAGCGGTTACGGTTTCTTCCTGGGAAAGCTGTAAGAAATTAACGATAGATTGACCCTTGGCAATTCTCGATGATGTTGGAATTTCATAAGCCTTTGTTTGAAAAACTTTTCCTGAATCAGTAAAGAAAAGAAGATCATCATGAGTCATTACAGCCAAAACTTTCTTGATTCCATCCTCTTCTTTTGTAACAGCGCCTATCACGCCTTTTCCACCTCTTTTTTGAACTTTATACACATTGGGATCCATTCTCTTAATATAACCTTGTTCGGTAATAGTTATTATAGCTTCCTCATTCGGTATCAAGTCTTCTTGCTTGAATTCTCCCACGCCCGACTTAATAACCTTTGTTCTTCTTTCATCTCCGAATTTTTCCTTTACACGAATAAGTTCATTTTTTACAATATCCAAGATCTTTTTCTCACTTTTTAATATTGCCTCCAGTTCTTTTATAAGAGCTAGTTTTTCTTTCAATTCATCTTCAATTTTCTTTCTTTCTAAGCCGGCAAGGGTTTGCAATCTCATTTCCAAGATAGCAGTAGTCTGTCTATCTGAAAATTTGAATTTTTTCATCAAATTTGCATGAGCCAATTCTCTGGTTTGAGATTTTTTAATCGTCTCAATAATTTCATCAATATGATCCAACGCCTTTTTCAATCCTTCTAAGATATGTGCCCTGTCCCTAGCTTTATCCAATTCAAATTGAGTTTTTCTTCTTATTACTGTTTTTCTGTGAATGATATAATATTCTAAAATAGCTTTTAAATTCAAAACTGTCGGTTCGATTCCATCTACCAAAGCCAACATATTAACTCCGAAATTCTTTTGTAGGTCAGTAAGGGAATATAGCTTATTTAAAACTTTTTGCGGATAGGCGTCTTTCTTTAGATCAATCACCAATCTTACTCCATCCTTATCAGATTCATCTCTAATATCTCTTATGCCGACAATTTTTCCTTCATGAACAAGATCTGCCATTTTTTCAATCATAGCAGCTTTGTTTGTCGCGTAGGTCATTTCCGTTATAATAATTTGGAATGCCCCAGCTTTTGTTTCAAAAATATCAGCTTTAGCTCTGGTTAATATTTTGCCCCTCCCTGTCTTGTAGGCCTCTAGTATATCTTTTTTATTATATATAATTCCTCCGGTTGGGAAATCCGGCCCTTTCACAAATTCCGCCAAATCCTCTATTGTCGCATTCGGATTATCTATCAGATGCGATATGCCATCTATAAGCTCTCCTAGATTGTGCGGTGGAATATTTGTAGCCATACCAACAGCAATTCCCATGCTGCCATTCAAAAGAAGCTGGGGAAGATTGGATGGCAAAACCATCGGTTCATTATGTTGACCATCAAAGTTCGGTACAAAATTAACCGTATTTTTTTCAATATCTATAAGCATCTCTTCTGCCATTTGAGACAATTTGGCTTCTGTATAACGATAAGCAGCTGGAGAATCACCGTCCATGGATCCAAAGTTTCCTTGTCCTTTTACCATGGGATAACGAAGAGAAAAATCCTGCGCCATACGAACCATTGAGTCATATACCGCCACATCTCCATGCGGATGATATTTTCCCAGCACCTCTCCGACAACCGTTGCTGATTTTCTAAATTTTGCGTTTGAACGCAGCCCCGTATTCCACATAGAATAGAGTATTCTTCTGTGAACCGGCTTCAATCCATCGCGCACATCCGGCAAAGCTCTGGAAACAATCACACTCATAGCATAATCCAGATAAGATTGCGACATTTCCTTAGTTATTTCTCTTGAATTGATGTTTCCAATTTCCATTCTAATTCTTTAATTTTCTTTATTCACTATGCCGAACGCAACAAAAAGTGAATAAAAAAATTTTATTATTTAAATAAATTATATTTTCTATTTTATGATTAACACAAAACTTATTTAACAGGGAAAGAAAGAGGCGCATCTTTTTCCACCATAGATTCTTGTGTATTTTTTATTGTTTGATTTTCTTCAAAATTTTCATCTATTTTACTCTCGCTGTTTTGAGATATGATTTCGTCACTGCTATTTTTAATATTCTCATTTATCTCTTTCAATGTTTCTCTTTCCTGCTCAATTCTGCTTCCCAAAGAATCCAAATCGAGAACATCACTTGTTTCAGATCTTTTTTCCGTGTTTCCAATCTGCAATGAAAAAATCCAAAGCATAATTATAAAAAACATGGAAATAAAAACACAAAACCAAATATAACGCAATCTGATATGTTCTGGTTCTTTTTTTATTTTTTCTATTTTTTCAGCTAGATTCATAAATCTTTTATTCAATCGTCATCACCAACACTTCCATTCTTTTCTCTTCTAAGTCCTTCTTTTTTATATTTAATTTAGAAGTTTTAATATTTGAACAATTACCGATCTCATTGCAGAAAAATTTCTCATCTTCAATGTCTAAAGTTGTGCCGTTCATCTTGTAATGCATAGGAATAACTACTTTCGGCTCAAGTTTTTTAATTATTTCAATCGCTTTTTTTGCATCAATAGTGTATTTTCCACCGATCGGAATCATTAGAATATCAATTCCATCTACCTCGCTAAGCTGTTTTTCGCTTAAATCAGACTCAAGATCTCCCAAATGACAAATTCTCATATCTTCTGATTCAATAATGAAAATAGTGTTGGGTTCCTTTGCATCCTCACTGTGACTTGAAGACATTCCAACCACACTAAGACCTTTAATTGAATATTCGCCTGGAATATTTAAAATAGTTGGATCTCCTTTTAAAGCTTCTGCATTATTATGATCATAGTGATCATGGCTTATAAGCACTAAATCGGCTTGCCCTTGAGGCGGGCGAAGACCGATTTTTTTATCAAAAGGATCAAGAAAAACATTAATATCTTCTTGGCCTCTTCCTGCGGGTTTCGTTGTTATTTTAAAGCAAGAATGTCCATAGTATTGAATATTCATAATAAATTCTTTATTGTTATAAACATATTTTAGCATATCAAAATTGCACTGTCGAGGCAAAATAGACTAGACCTTGCCAAAACAACCAATGTGATATATGATTAATTTATAGTTAATTATTAAGAAAACTGAATATTGAGATGCTTTTTTGTTTTTAAACATTCAAGTTCCAATCTCTTTAATGATAATTCTTAGTAATTTCCTTATTTAAAAGGATTTTTTTTATTTTATTCTAAAAAAATATCCAACATCAATTTAATAACTAACGCGATTTGATGTTATCGCAAATCTCAATTTATATCATAATAAGGATAAATTGAGATGTAATTACTTAACAAAATGACTAATATCTTAGACAAACTAGCAACTGAAGTGGACAAAATAGATGATTCTAAGCCAAAAAAGTCTGCAATCACCAATGAAGCTGAACTATCTCCAATGGAAGAATTGCTTCAAACAAGCGAATTACGTTTCCCTAAGGTAAACGATGTAGTAGAAGGAATGGTTATTGAGGTTTCTTCTAACGCTATCTATCTCGATATCGATCCTTTTGGAACTGGAATAGTTTTAGGAAGAGAAATCAAGGACGGTATGGGTTCCGGAAAACTCAAAGAAGGGGACAGGGTCGCAGCTACAATTATTGACCTAGAGAATGAAGATGGCTACATTGAACTTTCTGTTCGTGAAGCATCTTATGAAAAAGCTTGGGAAGATATTGAAAGCAAACGTGATACTCAAGAAAAAATCAGTACAAAAGTTCTTAGCGCCAATAAAGGAGGGCTTCTTGTGGAAGTTAATGGAATATCTGGATTCCTGCCAGTATCTCAACTTTCCAGCAAGAACTATCCTCGCGTTGATGACGGAGATAAGAATAAGATCCTTACTCTTCTCAAGAAATTGGTTAGCCAAGAACTTGAAGTTCGCATTCTGGATGCTGATAGGGAATCAGAAAAGCTTATTGTAAGCGAAAAAGCAGCTCAAAGCGAAAAAGACAAGGAAACCATTTCCAATCTTAAAGTAGGCGATGTTGTAGAAGGAGAGGTAAGCGGTGTTGTCGACTTTGGAGCCTTCGTTAAGTTCTTCCAGCCAAATCCTGAAAAAGAAAAGCCGACAGAAGAAGATAAGCTAGAGGGACTTGTTCATATTTCTGAACTTGCATGGCAATTAATTGAAAACCCAAGAGACATTACCAAAGTAGGTGATAAGGTACAAGCCAAAATCATTGGGATTGATAATGACAAAATATCCCTTTCCATCAGAGCTCTTCAAAAAGATCCTTGGAGCGCAGTTGAAGAAAAATATCACGTCGGAGATGTGGTTAAGGGAGTGGTCAATAGGATCAATCCATTTGGAGCTTTTGTTTATCTAGATCGAGATATCCATGGATTAGCGCACATCAGTGAAATGTCAGAAATGTTTCCAGGAAAAAACATTGATGAAGTAATTGCTCCTGGACAAGAATATGAATGGAAGATTCTTTCTATCGAAGCTAAAGATCACAGAATGGGACTCGTCTTAGCTGACAAGAAAGCCAAAAAAAGCGAATCCAAAGAAATTAAGACAGAAGAAGAAAAGAAATAATCCGAGTCTTGAAATTCCTATAATGAAAAGCTCTAATATTTTTGTTAGAGCTTTTTCTTATTGATTAATTCATTTAATGGTATTATACTAATATAATCACTTGAAAAAAATATATGCCACATAAAAAACTTATCATATCCCTTAATGGACAAGAAGGCTCAGGAAAGAGCACTATGGCCGCTATGATAGCGGAAAAACTCGAAATCCCACGTTACTATATGGGACAAATATACAGGGACATGGCTAAAGAAAAAGGATTATCCCTCCCAAAATTTAGAAAAATATGCGATGCGGATCCCAGCTTCGACAATAAGATCGATGACTTTGTAGCTTCACTTCCGCAAAAACAAGCAAGCTTCGTCATAGAAAGCCGGACTGCGTGGCATTTCATTCCTCAATCCATAAAGATTTACCTGCGGGTTAATTCAAAAATTGCAGCTGAGCGAATTTTCAAAAATATAAGCGAAAAAAATAACCGAGACAATGAAGATGCCAATTTAAATACTGTTGAAAACATAGAAAAAAGCATCCTAAAAAGAAGAGAAGAGGATAGCGAACGATACTTTTCTCTTTATGGAATCAGGCAGGATGATGAAAAAAATTATGATTTTGTTTTAGACACAACAAATCTCGACATTAATGATGTTTTTGAAGAAATTATTACATTTATAAATGAAAAATCTAATTAAACAATTTCAAAACATTTCCCATCAATACGATCTTTGGCAAAAAAAATCTAAAATTGTCATCGGTGTATCCGGAGGTCCAGACTCAACCTGTCTTTTGGATATTTTTTTTCAACTGAGCAAAAAATATTCCCTGGAATTGATTATTGCCCACGTCAATTATAGTTTGCGAGGAAAAGACAGCTTGATGGACGAAAAATTTGTTACCAGTCTTTCAGAAAAATACAATATTCCTATTCAAATTCTGCATCCACCAAAAACGACCTCAAAAAACACAGAAGAAAAGCTACGTAAAATCCGTTATGATTTTTTTGAAAAGATCCGAAAAGATAATAATTTTGATTTAGTCGCTGTTGCCCACAATCGCGATGATCAGGCTGAAACTTTTCTCATGAGAATTCTGCGCGGTTCCGGATTAAGCGGGCTTGGCTCTATGAGATTTAAAAATGGATGTATTATTCGCCCCTTACTAGCAGCTTCAAGAAGAGACGTCTTGCATTATCTTGAAACAAAAAATTTAACTTATCGAACAGACAAGACAAATCTGGAATCCAAATTTTTTCGCAATAAAATTCGCAACCAGCTTATTCCTTATTTGGAAAAAAATTATAATCCCAATATTAAAAAAACATTGTTTAATGCAACGCTTTCTATTAGTGAAGATAATTCATTTTTAGATGATTTTGCTCGAAGCTATCTCGAAAATGACAAGTCTTTGTCAATAAAAAAAATAACTTCCCTTTATCCCGCTATTCAAAAAAGGATAATTATCAATTTTATTGCTAGTGAAAAGATGGATAAAAAAAATGTTCACGCTTTGCATATTGAAGAAATTTTAAAAGCAATAAAAAGTACTAAAGGTAAGAATCAGACTATTTCATTCGAAGGGTTGAAAATCATCAGAAAGGGTGATAAAGTTACTATTAGCAAACTATAAAATTAATTTATAAATTGAATTGGCGGATTCGTATATTATTTAAGCAAATATATAGATGCGAAAATCGCGGTTCCAACATATTACATGAAAAATTTAAATAAAAACATCAGTCTAATCATACTATTTGTTCTTCTCTTTTCCGGTCTTTTTATTCTCTATAAAGGGCCCGAAGAAAAGCCAGCTGAAATTTCACTCAGTGAGCTGGCCTCGCAAATAAATGAGTCTTTGGTGAAAGAGATAGTTGTAGATGAGAATAGTCTTGTAATATCATTGAAAAATGATAAAAAAGAAACATCTATCAAGGAAAAGGAAGCCGGACTTACAGAAACTCTAAAAAATTATGGAGTAAGCCAGGAAAAATTGGCTGAAGTTAATATAAATATCAAAGATAACGCTTCTTCGTCATTTTGGCTAGGAACAGTTCTGCCATTCCTATTGCCATTCCTTCTTATTGCCGGATTTATTTGGTTTATGCTAAAACAAGCGCAAAAAGGAAACAGCCAGGCTCTTTCCTTCGGTTCATCCCGAGCCAGAGTGGTTGATCCAAAAGATAAAAGATTTCGAACTACATTTAAAGATGTCGCTGGAGCCAAAGAAGCTAAGGAAGAGCTCATGGAAATAGTGGAATTTTTAAAAACTCCCGGTAAATTTTTAAAGCTTGGAGCGAAAATTCCTAAAGGAGTTCTATTGTTAGGCCCTCCTGGAACAGGAAAAACTCTTATTGCTAAAGCTGTGGCTGGCGAAGCTAATGCGCCATTTTTCAATATCTCCGGAAGTGAATTTGTAGAAATGTTTGTAGGAGTGGGAGCATCAAGAGTGCGAGACCTATTCAAACAAGCCAAGAAAAATGCGCCTGCTATAGTCTTCATTGATGAAATAGATGCCGTAGGACGTCATCGTGGAGCAGGTCTTGGAGGCGGACATGACGAAAGAGAGCAAACGCTCAATCAAATATTGGTAGAAATGGATGGTTTCGACACTAACACCAATGTAATTGTCATAGCTGCTACCAACAGGCCAGATGTGCTTGATCCCGCTCTTCTTCGTCCAGGACGCTTTGACAGGCGCGTTACAATGGATCTGCCTGATATTGAAGAGAGAGTAGCAATACTTAAAATACATGCCAAAAACAAACCCTTAGCCGATAATATTGATTTGCGGGTAATTGCCGAAAGGACACCGGGATTTTCCGGAGCTGATTTATCCAATCTTTTGAATGAGGCAGCTATTTTTTCCGCCAGGAGAGGGAAAAAAGAAATTTTCATGCGAGAACTTACAGAATCAATTGAAAAAGTTATTCTCGGACCTGAGCGAAGAAGCCGCATTATTGACGAAGAAGAAAAGAAAATCATTGCCTATCATGAAGCTGGGCATGCTCTAGTAGGAGCAAGCCTTAAAAACACCGATCCTGTTCAAAAGATATCTATCATTTCTCGCGGTCACGCAGGCGGATATACCCTTAGTGCTCCAGCCAAAGATAAAAGACTTTTATCCAGGGATTATTTTATTGACGAGCTATCGGTTCTCCTAGGAGGCTATGTGAGCGAAAAAATCGCCTTTGGAGTCGTAACTACCGGAGCCTCTAATGATCTGGAAAGAGCTACCTCAATGTCCAGAAATCTAGTAACCAGATACGGAATGAGCGAACTTGGTCCACGTACGTTTGGACACAAGCAAGAAATGGTTTTTTTGGGAAAGGAAATGCATGAAGAAAAAAATTACTCAGAAAAGACAGCTGAAGATATCGATAAACAAGTTTCAAAATTTATTGCTGATGCTTATAAGGTAGCTGAAAAAATCATACTTGATAAAAAGGATGTTATGGGAGATTTGGTAGCTAAACTCATCGAAAAAGAAACCATGGAACAAGAAGAATTCAATAATATCATGGGGATTAAAAAGAGAACTACCGCTCCTGTAAAACCCGATCTTGACCAACCAGTGGAAATTGACACAAAAAAAGAAGGCTCTCCATCCAAGAGTCCTTCTGAAAAGAATAAAAAAACTGTTCCTGATCCCAATCCAGTTGAAGGCGTATAATAAATCTTCAAATTAAAAACCCCTAAAAAGGGGTTTTTAATTTAGTAGTGGGACCAGCTGGATTCGAACCAGCGACCAAG
>AMFJ01000189.1_pt1 | contig 20960 bp, 19 predicted proteins | sample 427208 | NCBI WGS metagenome assembly AMFJ01 (sample SAMN02954298, study PRJNA114691) | groundwater metagenome | biome: aquatic; feature: subsurface aquifer; material: sediment; isolation source: subsurface aquifer sediment | place: USA: Rifle, CO | collected 2008-08 | reverse complement strand
CCTGCCGGCAGGCAGGTTGCCACACTTCGTTCGCAATGATGGTGAGTATCATCATCAAGAGGAGCGATAGCGAATAATTTTGGCTTATTTGATTCAAAAACTTGATTTTTTGGGAATAAACTTTAATATCAAACAAGTACACTAACGCTACAAATTATGAATCCTCTTCAGTTCATACTTATTATCACTTGAGTGATTTTTTTCTTTTTTGCGATTGACTCGTTTGAGAGGAAGAGATTCAATGCTCTGCACTTTATTGTATTTTTCGGCGGAACGCTTCTGATCATACTTTTTTCACTTGACGTATGATTGCTCAATAGATTCTGAAGCTTCTTCTGAGTGAGCAGGGGAGCCGATCTGCTAGTATATATATCCATAATACTTCTTGCTTATTTCTATTTTGAAATCCTTAATAAGATCACAAAACAAGCCCTGTATACAACGAGGATAATCACAGAACAATCCATACAGAAAGCTTTGTCTCATGATGAGCTTAAGACTGTGCACCTGAATAAGTGAAAACTCGATAAATACATATTCCTCATCAGGAGCTACAATGAATGAAGCGCACTTCCTGGTGTTATAGATGGGATTTTCAATAAATGATTCTCTAAGGTCGTAATAGTAAATGACGGTTCTGTGGACAATACGGTAAAGACGATACTCGATAAGAAGAAGCAGTATCCGGACAAGAATATAATTCTGCTTTCACACCTTATAAACAGATGATGATGATCTGCGAATAAGACTGGGTTCGAATTCCTGAAAAGATATTGAGAGAGTCTGGAGGCTGAATATGTTGTCACATTTGATGCTGATTGACAGATGAATATCGATGATATGGACTTGTTCATGAAGGAAGTCGATGATAATCCGGAGATTGACGTGTTTCTCGGCTCCAGGTTCATCGATTGATGAAGCGCTTCTAATATCACAAAAATCAGGAAAATGATACTAGCTTGATCAAGGTTTGTTACTTTTTTCTTTAATTCGCTCTGGGTCACTGATCCTCATAATTGATATAGGGTAATCAAGCTAGAAGCACTGAAAAAACTGAAGATAGATTCTGATAATATGACCTATGCATCGGAAATATTAGATGGAATCCAGCAGAATCATATGAAGTTCAAAGAAGTTCCTGTGAATATTGTCTACACAGAATATAGCCTCTGAAAATGACAGAAGAACTCCAACGCATTAAAGATACTCATCGAATTAATATATAAGAAATTTTTCTATAAATAATGAAAATAACAGTCGTAACACCTTCTTTTAATCAGGAGGAATTCATAGAAAGGACAATCCTTTCGGTAATTTCACAATCTTGAGATTTTGAGCTTGAGTATATCATCATGGATTGATGATCGACAGATTGAAGCGTCGGTATAATCAAAAAATATGAAGAGATGATAAGCGGCAGGGAATTCCTAATCAAGTGCAAGAAAGTCGAATTCATCTGGAAAAGCGAAAAAGATAAATGACAATCGGATGCCATAAATAAGGGTCTGAGGCTGGCGACTTGAGATATATTGACATACTTGAACAGTGACGATACTTATGAGCCTTGAGCGCTGGAAAAGGTGGCTGGATATCTAGGAAATTCCATATCCGACTGGTGCTATGGGAAATGCAAGATCATAGACAAGGATGATGCTGAAATCAGGGAGTGGATAACTCTTTATAAGAATGTTACCTGAGCGAAATACTCATACGCAAAGCTTCTTAGTGAGAACTTCATCAGCCAGATGACAGTATTCTGGAAAAAAAGAGTCATAGATGCGGCCGGATTATTCAATGTGGACGAGCACCTATGCATGGATTATGAATATTGGCTGAGATTGTGAAAGTTGTGAGATCCCGTCTATATCCCGCACTATATCGCGAATTTCAGATTCTACCAGACCAGCAAGAGCTGAAGCAGGTTTGACAAGCAATTCTCAGATGAGCTCAGGATTGCCACAAAATATGCAGCAGGGAAGTACAGATTCAGCCTACTGCTGCACAAGTTCAATTATTATAAGATAGTTTTCGTATATAAATTACTTAGCTTATTGAAGATATAATGAAAAAAAATATAATTTATCTTCATCCACATTTTACCTTGCCATGATGAGCAGGGAATTTTGCACTCCAAACTGCTAAATATCTATCAGAAGATAAGGATTTGACTATCTATATCATATCATGAACTCAAAAAGAAGAACTCATCAAGGATTACAGAAAAGACAATATCAGATTCATAGAAGTTAAAATGCCCCTGACTTCAACATTCGCATTCTGGGTGCTATATCCTGTCTGGCTATTCAAAGTGCTAAGGAAAATAGGCGAACTGCGCAGGACTCTTGATTGAGAATTCATATTGTTTCCCCAGGTATTTCCAATGAACTGGTTCGGGTTCATCTATAGGCTTTTTACTAAAAATGTAAAGCTGGTATTCATGTGCCATGAGCCAAGTGCATTTATACATAGTAAAAAATGGATAGAATCAATTAATAGTACGCCCAAGAGGTTAATAGCAAAAATATTAAATCCGATATTTAAGAATATAGATATTTATCTGACTCAGAAGTCAGATATTATTTTAGTAAATAGTATCTACACAAAAGAAAAAGTAACAGAAATATATGGTTGGGCAAATTGAGTAATTTATCCTGGATTCGATTCAAACAGATTTCACATAGACATAACTGTTCAGAAGGAAAAATACATCTGAGTCTTGAGCAGGCTAACGAAATTCAAGAATGTAGGATTTGTGATTGATCTGTTTGCAGAATTCGTTAAGGAATTTCCTGAATATTCACTCAGGATCTGATGAGAATGAGAGGAAAAACAAAATCTCATAAATCAAGCAAAGGAATTATGACTCGAATCAAAAATAGGATTTTTGAATATTCCAGATGAAGAATTGCCAAGGTTCTACCAAAAAGCAAAGATAATCATGTTCGCCTCAGAAAATGAGCCATTCTGAATAGTGCCGGTTGAGGCTATGGCATGTTGAACATATGTCGTATGAAACGATAGCTGATGACTCAGAGAGACTGTTCCAGATGAATTCAGGTACTATAACAAGGAGGAGGCACTAAATATTTTAAGGAATATAGCGAAATCCGATTCCCAATTCGATTCTTCTCAGGTTAAAAGATTCGAATGGGCAAATAGTATTCAAGAATTGAAAAAATTCATCTAGAAAAATCGTAAATATACCTTGATTTTGAGTGAAAATTAATAATATAAGATAATTTTATCAAAGAACTTTATGCTGAGAACAAAATTCATAAAATACAAAGATGTTAAAATAAGGCTTATATTCCAATTATTTGAGATGTTCTATTATGTTGAATATGCTTTAAAGAAGTTATTTTTGAAAATAGATAATCGGGTAATCTCTGATAATCCTACTATTCTAGTGATACGAAGAGATATGCTATGAGATTTTATAATTTCATTTTTCGCTTTATCTAAGCTGAAATTAGCTTTCCCGAAATCAAAGATATATTTTGTAGGAACTAAATGAGTAAGATCATTATTCAGTATAATCAGAAAGGATTTTTTCGAGTGACATTTCTTTATTGATCCCAATTTTTGGGCTCCGAAAATTATAAGATCCAGAGCACAATATCTGCAGAAAAAAAGTGAAGAATGAGATGATATTCATTCTATAATGCAACTCAAGGGGAAGATTGATATATGAATAGATCTTAGATGAGACTTATTCAGCCTTAAGCTCTTAAATGATATCAACTCAAAATCTATCGTTTCTTATCCGATATGATGAGGACTATTTTATATTACGGATAAAGTTAAATATTCTCATGATAAAAATGAGAAAGCACACGATATTGAGCTTGTCGATTACGTTATAGATAAATTTTCAAAATCTGCATCTGATAACATAAAAGTCAATCTGGATTCTATAATAGAAGACTGAATCATTGAAAAAAATGTTAAAGAAAAATATATCTGCATTCAACCCGGTGGGGGAAGATGGGACTACAGGAGATGGCCACAAAAAAGATATATTGAGCTAATAAGTGATATATTGATAGATGATGATGATATTCTTATTAAGTTGCTTTGTGCAGACAATTTCGAAGAGCTGATTTGCAAGAATATTTTCACAAAACTCGTTTTAACAGATAGGGTTGAAATAATAAAAACTCAAAGTTGGAAATCTACAATTGACTTAATAAATAATTCCGTATTATTTATCGGTCATGATACCTCCACTGCTCATTTGTGTGATTTGCTTGATCATAGCTGAATAATACTCTTCTGACCTTGAGATAGGCGGCTATTCCAACCTTCAAGCAAAAAAATACAAACAATCTTCCATGGATATGAATGTCAACCCTGCGAGCAGCGAAAATGCAAATATCCTGATAATTCATGCATGAGTGCAATAAAGGCCAAAGAGGTGAAGGACGCTATTTTATGATTATATTAATATTTAAAACATAAAGTAAATGAAAGAATTGTTTAAATACTTAAATTTATCGAAACTTTGCAAAGCCAGTTATTTCGAAAAAAAAGAAAAGCTGAGATTATTACAGGATGAAAAATTATTACAAAAATTTGAGGGAAAAATATATTCACAAAACTGAGAGGACTGAATAATTGCAGAGATTTTTAATAGAATTTGAACTGAAAGTAAATATTTTGTAGAGTTCTGAATACAAGACTGAACTGAATGCTGCACAAGAAATCTTCTAGAAAACTGATGGGAATGACTTTGGATTGAGGCAGATAAGAGCAGTTATGATTATGCTAAAAATAAATTTAAAGACTTTAAAATAAGTCTACTGAATGAATTTATTACCAAAGATAATATCAATGACTTATTTAATCAAGCCTGAGTGCCAGAAAATCTAGATTTGCTTGTAATAGATATAGATTGAAACGATTATTGGATATGGAATGAGATTACTGATTTTAAGCCCAGAGTTGTCTGTATGGAGTATAATTGATCATTTTGACCCAATAAATCTTGGGTTATGCCTTATGACGAAATGCATTCTTGGGATTGAAGTAATTATTTTTGAGCTAGCCTAAGATCATATGTTGAGCTTTGAGCTAAAAAATGATATAGCCTCGTTTCATGTGATTCCCAATGACTTAATGCCTTTTTTGTTAGATCAGACATCGTTAAGGATTGTTTTTCAAATATTTTTAATGATAATTATAAATATCATTATAGCTATCCTAAATATAATCCTTTTTTTATATGACACCCTAAGCCTATTTTTATGAAACTTATTAGATTTCTAAATAGATTATGAATATAGATAAATATTCTCAATACAATATATATAGCACTGAATTTGGCAAAGTTTGACTTTTATATGGTGATCTTATAAAGTTTCTGCCAAATCTAAAGGAAAGCTCGAAGATTCTTGAAATCTGACCATGAGACTGAAGCTTTTCATTTTTTATTTCAAAATATTATTGAATTGATAAAAAGAATTTTGATTTAATTGATAAATCTAAATCAGTTTTAGAAAAATTGAATACCAATGATTTAACAATGGGCTTTAATAATCATTTAACTGAGGCTTTGGACTTTCTAAACAGTAATGAACAAAAATATGATCTTATAATAATGAGAAACATTATAGAGCATATGGATAAAGATTACATTTCCAGTTTAGTAAACCCGATTTTAAATTCATTGAAAAGTTGAGGAAAGATATTCATAGAGACACCCAACCTATTAAATTTTAAAATAGGGATTCCAATGTTCTATTCAGATTATTCGCATCAAACTTGATTTACCTCAAAAAGTTTATTCGATGCTTTTTATTGGAATTCTAATTCTAAATTATCAATTGATTCATTCAATTATATTAGAAAAATTAAAATTGATTGAGCAATTTCAACCATTAAAGATGCAATAAGGTATTCCATAGAGATGCTTTCCGCTTTCAGTGCATACTTTAATCAAAGAATTTACTGAACGTTGTCGGGTGAAATTAAAGTCACTTATACTCCGCTTCTGATTTGTGTTATTAGCAAAGTCACTAATGAATAATAAAATTAAAATAAATCTTATATTTCCATATAAGTGATCCCGATCCTATAGCATGTTCACTTATTGAAATAATATAAAAAATGAATACATAAAAAAATGATACGCAGTAAATGTTATATCTTGTAAAAAAATCGACTTATTTAATGTCAGATTAAGTGATGTCTTTACAAGGTACGTTTATTACCCTTTATTTTTATTTTTTGTTTGTCTCAAAGAAAAGGGGGTTTTTCACATAATTGATCATAGTTATGCCTATCTATGAATGTCAATAATTTACAAGGAAACATTAATTGTAACATGCCATGATTTAATGCCTCTCAAGTTTCCGAAGAATGTTTGAAAAATAGCCCATATGTTATTCTACCTGAACATAAAATGTCTGGGGCTATTTTGACATATAATAACTGACTCGGAAAGTACAAGAAAAGATCTTATATGAATACTTAAAATAAATGCTTCCAAAATAACAATGATTCCTTTGGCTTATGACAGATCTGTTTTTTTTGCAAAGAATCATGAAACTAAAGGCAAAAAATTCACAATATTATTAATTTGATCAAATTTTTATAAAAATATAATGTTTGCCCTCAAATGAATCTCAATCTTTAAAAATAAATATTCGAATACTAACTTTAGGATTTTAAAAATCCAGGAATTTACAGTGGAAGAAAGAAGCTTTATTGAAAATAGTCTTTCTGGTATCGAAGTGGTTGAAAAGATTTGAATGACAAATGAAGAAGTATGAAATGTTTTCAGGGAATCAGATCTATTAATCTTCCCCAGTCTCTATGAATGATTTTGATTACCGATTTTAGAAGCATTTGCATCTTGAATGAATGTCATAACTACCAAAAGATGATCACTAGAAGAAGTTTGATGAGATGCTTGCAAATATGTTTGATGAGAGGATGTAAATGAATTATGAGATGCAATTTGGAAAATTTATACAAATGAAGATAATACGAATTGATACTACATTGAAAAATGAACTCAACAAGCTTCTAAGTTTGATTGGTCGAAAACCGCAGATTTAACATTAAAAATATATTTTGCATAAATGAAAAAAATTCTAGTAATCTACCATCCATTATTTGTCGATCCCTTATTTGCAAAAGAATATATCGACCTAAATGATGAATTTGAAATCAAAGTCATATGTGCCAATAAATTGGATATGTGAAAATGATTCAATTTTAATGAAATTAAAGTTCCAAAAGAAATTCTCAATAAGTTAGATTTCGAAGGTTTCAATATGCTAAACTCGTTTTTACCATTTTTTAGAAACTTGTTCAGTGGGGATGCAGTTAAGAAAATTATTGAATATAAACCAGATATAATACATATATACTCTGAGATTTTCTCACCTAGCCTAACACAAGCTATATATATTAGAAATAAACATCTACCTCAGACAAAACTCATTAATTATTCATGGGAAAATCTTGACTTTAATAAGTTTCCATACAGTATCTTTTGAAAATATAATGCAAAACACATAAACAAGGTATTGTGCGCCAATGATGAAGCAATCTGACAAGTAGAAAGATTCTGAGTCCCGAATATTAAAACTAGAAAGATGTATTGGTGAACTGATTTGACGGATTTTCCATATTTTGAGCATTCAATAGAGTGAAAGAAGCATTTCAAGCTATTATTCATCTGAAGACTATTAAAAGATAAATGACTTCAAGATATAATTGAGGCTTTAAAGATTTTATGAGATTGATTTAGTTTATATGTTATATGAGATTGAATCGATAAGGAATTCTTTATGCAATTAGCCGAAGAATTATGAGTTCAGGATAGAGTTGAGTTTATTTGAAAAGTCTCACATGAAAATATAAAAAATTATTTTAATTTATCTGATTTATTTATCTTGCCATCTAGAACAAAAAAAGATTGGAAAGAGCAATTTTGAAGGGTAATTCCTGAATCGATGGCATGTTGAGTTCCTGTAATCGGATCATCTAGCTGAGCCATACCAGAAGTAATTTGAGACGCCGGATTAGTATTTGAAGAGGGTAATGTTACTGACTTGGTTAAAAAGATAGGGATAGTAGTATCCGATTCTGATAAATATAAGGAATATTCATTGAAATGACTCGATAGAGTAAAGAATAATTTTTCTTCAGACGCTTTTGAAAAAAATTTAATTGATATTTACAAAGAAATTTAATGAAACCAGCATCTATAGTTTTAATACATAAATGATATCAGTGATATCTTGAATATTCAATACTGCAGGCAAAGAAATTCAATCCAGAATCAGACATATATCTTATAGGGGATGACGCCAACAGTTTTTTATGAAAAAAATTGGGGATAAATCACATTGATATAGATTCTTGTTTGAAATCTGGTAAAGATTTTGAAAAGGCATATGTTCATTTAAGCGGTAATTCCTATCATTACGAATTATTTTGTTTTCAGAGATGGTTTATTTTAAAAGAAATAGCCGAGAGATTCAATCTAGAAAAAATAGTGTATATTGATTCAGATATACTTCTTTATGCAAATGTAAATGAAGAATTCAAAAGACTTTCTGATTTATCGTCGTTTCAAATTGCCTATGTATGAACAAGTTGACACACATGCTATTTCACCTCACAAGAATCAATAAATGCTTTTTGTAATTTTATCATAGTGAATTATTCATCTGAAGATAAGATCGAATATATGAGGAAGTTCTATAAAGAGTATTCAAAAACAAACGCAACCTGATGAGTATCTGATATGTTCATATTTTGACTATATAAGAAGTATTGAGAAGGCATCCTTGATATTGCAGAGATAAGCAATCAAAGCACGTATGATTTAAATTTTAATTGTAATTGCAACTCATTTGATTTTTGATTAATATACCCCGATTTATTTCCAGATTATTTGCATCCCCCAATAATATTTGAACCTTTTTTAAATACAAAAAAGACTATATTCAAGAATTGACTAATGTATTGAAAGTCCGCATGAAATGATCAGCTCATAAGGCTTAACACCCTGCACTTGCAATGATTCTCAAAAAGCTATATGAAGTATTTCTACAATGAACAATTCATATTGCTGAAAATAAACATTTTTATGCATTATTTGATAGAATTGATATACAATAATTTTAAAGTTGTCAGGTATCTGCGAAAAGCTTACAAGAGTTTTTATGAAAAAATAATTTTTAAAAACAAATAAACGAATATAATCCGAAAACTTAAAACTAACCTAAACCCATGTTAAATATAAATAAAGACGATGATTTAGAATTATATACCGATCATATTAAATCATTAGAATATCTTAGAAGTATTAAGAAAGAGGTTTTTGATTTTCCTGAAAATGTGACAAATTTTCATGTTTACTCTGAAATCAAGTCAGATAAGGAACTTATGGTAATAAAGTCTTATCTGGCAACACAAGACCTTGAACACACAAAACTCATTCTCTGGTCAGATTATGATGTAACTGATAATCCTCTTCTTGAACCATACAAAAAGTATATTGATATGAGAGTCTATGACAGAGTCAAAGAAGCAGAATGAACAATTTTAGAATGATGTGACCGATGGTTGAGTGCGAATGATTTTCATCATTGGATGGATAGCTGAATTCTTAGATTTGTAGTTCCATTTAAGCATGGTGGAGCTTGGATAGATATGGACACAATTTTGCTTAATGACTTCAAACCGATATTGGATCAGGAATGGGCTTATGTATGGGGACAAAACCTAGATTTTGAAAATTTTTGACCGATTGCAGCTATAATGAATATCCATAAATGAAGCGAGCATGCAAAAATATGCCTAGAAGAAATACTCAAAACCGAAGTAGAGCCTATGACAACTTGTCTTGACAAGGATTTATTGGCAAAAGTATACAAAAGAAGAAAATTTACAATTTTCCCAGCTGCGTTCTTTGATACGGAATGGTCAATTAGCCATGATGATAATGAAAAGAATATATCGCAAATGATATGAGAACAATGCTTCTCTAAGCCCGTTAAAGATGATAAATGGTTATTTCTAGACGCATTTGCGTGGCACTGGCATAACTCATCAAATAAGTATAAAGAAATAGTACACTGATCAAAGTTCCATAAGCTACAGCTTCATATAAATAAAAAACTCAAAGAAAGATGAATTGTGGATCCAGATTTTGATATCGAAAAACATGAGATGGAATTTATGACTCAGAGCAAGCAAAATACATATTCCACTTTAAATAAGCTAAAGAAATTCTATCATTTCTATTTCCGCCCTAAGTTCATTTGGAAAAAATTAAGGGAAGTCAAAGATTTAAATGAATTAAAATGACATATAAGCTATATGTTCAGATTCGTCAATAATGTTTTTAAAAAATAATTTAAAAAAGCTTGCAGTTACTGCAAGCTTTTTTTTAGCCTTTTTATATCTTCATCTACCATCATTCTCACCAATTCATCTAGTTTCATTTTTGGTTTCCATCCTAGTATGTTTTGTGCTTTATCATTTTTTCAGTACAAGTTTTGCAGGTTAATCGGACGATTGAATTTTGGATCCGTCTTTATATATTGTTCCCAATCTTCAATTCAGATATGATTGAAAGCAATTCCTAAAAATTCTCTTATAGTATGGATTTCTCAAGTAGACAATATATAGTTATCTGGCTTATCTTGCTGAAGAGCAAGCCACATCGCCTCCACAAAATCTCAAGCGAATCACCAATCTCTTTTTGCATCGATGTTTCCTAGTGTGATACTATCTGCTAAGCCTAAATGTATTCTAGCAACTCAATCGGATATTTTCCTAGTCACAAACTTAATATCTCTTATAGGAGATTCATGATTAAATAGAATTCAATTTGATATATATAGAGAGTGGCTTTCTTTAAATATATTTGTCATCCAATATCAGAATAATTTCGTTACAGCATATGGATTTGTTGGATGAAATGCTGTTTCTTCTGTTTGAAGTCATTCATTATGACTGCTTCAGAACATTTCACTGGTTGAGGCCTGAAAATATCTTGTTTCAGGTGAATATTTCTTAATCGAATCGATAAGATTTATTATGCTGCTGATATTCACATTTACATATTCGTCTAACTTATCCCAAGACTCTCATGGTGAAGTCATTCATCATAAATTATAAATCTCATCAGGGCGGTTGGCATCTATCACTGCTTCGATGACATTTTTATCTGACAGATCTCAATAAACAAAATCTATTTTATCTTGAATATCAAAATACAATAAGTTACTGATATCAGATTTCGTATTTTTCAGAAGTCAAATAACTCTATATCATTTTCAAATGAGAAATTTAGACAGGTAAGCTCAATCTTGTCAATTGACTCATGTGATAAACGCTGTAGTCATTATAAAAAATCTAAAAATATAAATACAATATTTTGAAATAATACAACCAGATGTTGTACGATATCTAACTCATTAATTATATCAAATGTCTTCATTAAGCAAGTTTAAAAACAGATTAATGCTTTTTGAAGTATTCGCTATATGCTAGCCTGAAAAGAATATATGGATTAAAGGATTTTATTCAGAAAATAAATATATTTCTTGTTTTTTTGAAAAACAAGAAAACGAATAACGATAGGATAGAGGGGATAGTCGTAGAGTATGCCGCTCAAATAAGTCAGAATTTTGGAATTAGGAAATAGTTCATTATGACAGTTAAAATTGCTCAAGCTGAAATAGAATAGACAGAATAAGAAATAACATCTTCAATAGTCATATGCTGATATAAAGGTATGGTTATGGCCATCTGGATAATTGACCAGATATAAATCTTAAGTACAATAATTGAATCAGAATAGCCGCTTCAGAACAGTAACAATATAATTGTGTCGGCGAGAAAGAATATGGGCAAAATCAGACAAATTGAAATTAAGCTGAACAATCAATAATATAATTTAAGCCTTCTATCGTAAACTTCGGGGCCAATTTTTTTTGAAGATATAAGGGCGGGGAATAAGGACGGTCATATAACTCATAAAAAACTCAAGGTTGATTCTGACAGTATTACGGAAACAGAATACAACCCAACCTCCTTGCTGCTCATCATATTTCAGATCATTATCTGATCTATTCTCAAAAAAATATATGCAGCGACGCTGGATAGGGCGAGTGGTAATCATCTGATAAACATTTTTTTTGCAAATTGCCAGTTAATTTTCCAATTCAACGCACTTTGTTTTGTTTTAACGAAATAGATGTAGATATATGAGATTGCGCAAATTAAAAAATCAATAAGATAAGCTACCGCCAAATATACTATTCACAATCAGCTTATGATGATTATTATTTTAAATAGATTTGAAGCCGTAAATCAGATTCAGCTTGCAAGGACATTATATTTTCAATCTACTCTTGATTGAAAATATAAATTTATAACATTGAATGTCTGGAATATGAATCATGATGAAATTATAAATATTAAGAGAGATTGGGTTAAATCTTTATAGAAAAAGAAAAATGACAATAAATTAATAAGAATGATTGCGAAAATGCTTCAGAATAATTTTAAGAAAAAAACTGATCATAGAATACTATCACTTTCATCATGTTTTTCAACGAGTTCTTTAATGGTTATCGAATCAAGTCATAAATTGGCGATGAATGAAAAAATTCAAACAAATGCGACAGCATAATTAAATGCTCAAAAATCTGAAGGTCAGAAATATCTTGCTAACCAAGTTCAAATAAAAAAACTTACTAAAGCCTTAAATACTGCCTCAAAAAAAAGCCAATTCATATTATGAAGGGCCTTTTTCGGTCATTCTGACAGATTCTTATATATGCTGATAAACCTTTTCATTACTGATGAATATTATTCAAATACCAAGCATAGCTTAAGGAGATTCCTTCTTCTAATCCTATTTTATGATTCCATCATAGGTTATTTATCCTGGTTACATCTTGGAGCTTTCTGGGCGTTCAATTTGGTTTTGAGGTGTCCCAGATTATCTCTCACTTAAATCATACTTGATTCTGTATTATCTCTGCTAATTCTCTGATGGTGACATCAAGTCATGTTCAAATATTGAAGAATATCTCTCACTTCTCATTCTGCTCTGGAGTAGGCGAGAATCTGTTCATCAGAAAGATACAAGCGTCTGCCATATCGTCTACATAAAGGAATTCTCTCATCGGAGTTCAATCTCACCATAGAGTCACTGATTCCGCTCAAGCCTTCTTCGCATCATGGAACTTACGTATCATTGCAGGCAATACATGTGAACTCTGCAGGTCAAAGTTATCATTCGGACCATAGAGATTAGTTGGCATGCACGCAATGAATTCTGTCCGATACTGCCTGTTATAGCTCTGGCACATCTTAATTCCAGCAATTTTCGCAATTGCATAGGGTTCATTTGTGGGTTCAAGAGGTCAGCTCAGAAGATATTCCTCTTTCATTGGCTGAGGAGCAAGCTTTGGATATATGCAACTGGATCATAGAAATAAGAGTTTTTTAACCCCATTCGTATATGAATTATGTATGATATTATTTTGAATCTGGAGATTCGAATATATGAATTCAGCAGGATAATCATTATTTGCCATTATTCAACCCACTTTTGCAGCAGCAAGAAAAATATATTCTGGTTTTTCAGCCTCAAAAAATTCTTTGACCTTATTTGAATCTAGTAAATCCAGTTCTTCATGTGTCCTCAAAATCAAGCTAGAGTAGCCTAATGATTCCAGTTTTCTTTTGATAGCTGATCATACAAGGCCTCTATGCCCGGCAATGTAAATTTTTGAATTGATATCCATTTTATTCATATTGATTCAATATTTCATATCAATGATCTTTCAATATTTTCTTTTTTCTAAAAGCATCAACATCGCATTTTACCATCTCTTTACACATGTCCCTAACGGTATAGCTTGGAGTCCATCAGAGGACTTTTTTTGCTTTTGTTGGGTCTCAAAGTAAGAATTCCACTTCGGCAGGCCTAAAATACTTCGGATCAACTTCAACTATGCATTTTCAAGTTGCCTTGTCATAACCTTTCTCATCAATTCATTCTCATTTCCACTCAACCGTAATTCATGCCTCTTCAAAAGACCATTCAACAAACTGTCTGACAGTATTTGCGACTCAAGTTGCAATTACATAATCATCTGGCTTATCCTGCTGCAATATCATCCACATTGCCTCAACAAAATCCTTAGCATGTCACCAATCTCTTTTGGCATCTAGATTGCCAAGATATAATTTATCCTGCATTCAAAGATGAATTTGTGCTACGGCTCGAGTGATTTTCCTGGTGACAAAAGTTTCTCATCTTAATGGAGATTCATGGTTGAAAAGGATTCAATTGCAAGCAAACATATCATAACTCTCTTTATAGTTTCTCGTTATCCACATTGCATAAAGCTTCGCAACTCAATATGGGCTTCTTGGATGCATCGGAGATTCTTCAGTATATCAAGCTTCGGGTCTGTTGTAATCAAGTCATCCGAATAATTCAGAAGTAGATGCCTGATAGAATTTAGTTTGCTTTTCTAAGTTATTGATCCTTATTGCTTCCAGTATCCTCAGTGTACCTATTCAGTCAGCATTTGCAGTATATTCCGGAATTTCAAAGCTCACATGCACGTGCGATTGTGCTGCCAAATTATAGACTTCATCCGGTTTAATGACTCAGATCAATTTAATGAGGTTTGTAGAATCAGTCAAATCACCATAGTGTAAAAAGAATTTTCTATTTGGATTATGGGGCTCTTGATACAGGTGATCTATCCTATCAGTGTTAAGTAGACTATTCCTTCTCTTGAGACCATGGACCTCGTATCATTTATCCAATAACAATTGAGCCAAATATGCTCAATCTTGTCAGGTTATTCACGTGATTAATGCTTTTTTCATATTTTATTTTATATTTGTGTAAAATTGCCTATAAAGTATATAAATTTAAGATAAATATCAAATGATTTTACCTATATTGAAAAATATTGAAATTAATCTGTTTTAGATAATTATTTATAGACTTACACAAACCTCCTGAAATATTCTATAGCTTTCACTAATCACTCTCTTAATTCAACTTTAGGCTCCCAATCTAGTTTTTCTTTTGCAAGCGAATTATCGGCTTTTCTTTGCTTTGGATCATCTGATGGAAGATCTTTAAATATAAGCTTGCTTTTGCTTTCTGGAATTAGCTCCAATACAATCTGAGATAATTCTTTTATAGTGAATTCATATTCGGTTCAGATATTTACGGGTCAAATGAATCATATCTCATTATTCATCATCCTGACCATTCATTCAATGAGATCATCAACATATTGGAAGCTCCTAGTCTGATTTCATTCTCAGTAGATTGTGATATCTTGGTTTTGAAGTGCTTGCATGATAAAATTTGAAACCACACGGCCATCATTCGGATGCATATTCGGTCAATAAGTATTGAAAATCCTGATAATCCTGATGTCTGCATTGTATTCTCTATGATAATCGAGAAAAAGCGTTTCTGCCATTCTCTTTCATTCGTCATAACAGCTTCTTGTTCATATCGGATTGACATTTCCCCAGTAGGATTCATATTGAGGATGGACAAGCGGATCTCCGTATACCTCTGATGTTGAAGACTGGAGGATACGAGCCTTAACTTTTATTGCCAATTCAAGCATATTTATTGCCCCTAGAATTGATGTTTTTGCAGTTTCCACAGGATTCTTCTGATAATGGACAGGGGATGCAGGACATGCCAGATTATATATCTCATCTACCTGTGCCCAGAATGGCTGAGTCACATCATGAAGCACAAAAGTGAATTTTGGCTTTTCCAGAAGATCGTAGATATTCGATTTATTCCCTGTGAACAGGTTATCAAGACATATTACCTCATGTCATTCATTCAACAGCCTCCTGCACAAATGAGAACCGATAAATCCAGCACCTCATGTTACGAGTATTTTTTTCATATTTATTCTGTAATTTTTTAACCGACAAAATATATCCTATTTTACGAGGATAGCAAATTAAAGTGGGCTTATTATTTCATTCTCTGCACTGCAGGAAGGCTGAAATTGATTTGATATCCACTTCATCATTAAGTATTCGTCAATATCCCAAAATGGATTTCTCATCCGCTATCGCTCTTTCGAAATGACAATTCTCCTGGTCTGTCATTTCGAGCGTCAGAGAGAAATCCTTTAAGGCTATTCATTAAACATTAATCATCCTGGATCACCACGTCGTTCCTCCTCGTGATGACGAAGCGAACCGTCATTGCGAACGTAATGCAATGTAGTGTGGCAATCCAGATTGCATATTGGTTAATCATCCTGGATCACCACGCCTGCCTGCCGGTAGGCAGGTCGTTCCTCCTCATGATGACGTAAATGAGCTGTATTCAAAAAACATTAATTAGATACTTCCTCCCCTAATTTAGGGAAGGTGCCTAAAAGGCGGATGGGTTACTCCCTTAACCATCAACCACAAAAAACCTCCTTTTAGCAAAGGAGGTGGCATGGAGTGACGGAGGATTCTGCATTAATCTACCAAAATTTCCAGCTAGGACATGCTTGCTTAATATTAAGATGGGCAAATCATTCATGCATAATAGCTTCTTTTATAGCTTCTCTCATTGCCACAATGTTCTTTGAATCAATTTCACGTGTAAAAGAGCATCCTGCAGATTCGGCAAGCTTTACTGGATTGAATGGATTAGAGGGATTTCAGAGTTTCGAAGATTTTGTTTTGATTCCGTGCGGAGTCGTGGGTGAGGTTTGCCCGGTTGTAAGGGCATAATTCTCATTATCGAGAACCAAATAGGTAATATCGATATTACGTCTGCAGGCATGCATAAAATGACCGAGCCCGATTCAATATCAGTCTCAATCTCCTCAGATGCAGATTACCTTAAGATTCGGATTTGCGAGCTTAACTCCAGTTCAGAAGGGGAGTGAACGTCAGTGTAAGGTTTCAGCTGCATACGCATTTATATATTGCGAAATCTTACCGCTGCATCCGATACCGCTTACGATAACCGTATCTTTGCTTGCGATTCACAGTTCTTCAAGTCATTTCCTGATTGCTCCGAGGATAAGATAATCTCAGCATCCAGGGCACCATTGAATATTATTTAAATCTTTTCTCATAGCTGCTCTTCAAATATGGGGTAAAGGTTATATATCCTCTTAAATTGGATTATTTGTTTTTTTAAGCTGAATTTAGAGCAGACAAGGTTCTGGAATTGTCATGACTGATTCTGCTCGAGAAAAACCAGCTTATCGACATTGGAATCAAAAAATTTCTGAAGCCTATAGTCTATAGGATGAAACATTGTGATTATAATAAGTCAGAAATCCTTCTTTTTTTCTAGTGCTCATTCGGCAGCCCATCTGTTTGAAGAAAACGTTATGAAAAATTTCCTAGCTTCAGGATTTATGACTTCAAATCAATAGAAGTCTGGATTGTATTCATTATCTTCAAATATATCGATTTTCCTAAATCTCTTATCCTCCATCATGAATTTGATTTTTGGATCCTCGGTCTCTTTACCGTAAATATCGTGCTCATAAGAAGTGGCAATGAATTCTCAATTTGCAGTTCAAGGCACTGTATATGGCGAAATCCTTTCTTGAGAAAAGGTTTCATATGCATATCTCGCATAGCCTTCGTTGGGATTCTCAAGGAGTCTTCATCTGTTTATGGGTTCTGGCTTCAGTCTTGATTTGTCGACAGTAGCATAACTTTCAGAAAATTGCTTATCAAGAAGGACTATAACAGGATGCTGATAGATATCAGACCAATTCAGAGCTTTTCAGATCATATTATAGGCTTCTTCAAATGTACTAGGCACTATAACAATAGGATAAATATCGCCAAAAGTAGGGCAAAGCGCAAAATCGATATCTCATTGTCCGGTAAAAGTCGGAGTTCAGGTCGAAGGTCCTGCACGTTGCGAAAGGATGTATACTCATCAGATTTCTGCCATTCAAGAATATGAAATCGATTCGGACATTAGTGCGAATCAGCCTCAACTTGTTCAGCACATAGCTCTTTTTCAAGCAAATTTGGCTCATAGCATAGACATTGCCACCGCAATCTCATCTTCAGCCTGATGGAATACAACATCCTGTGAATGGTGCAATATAGCATCAATTATCGAGCTTGCAGGAGTCATGGGATATGCGCTGTAATACTCAAGTCAGCTATCTATTGCTCATTTTGCGATCAGCTCATTCCCATAAAGGATATCTCTATGCTTTCAGATCGGTTCAAGGGAATATTTCTGTTCTGCAATACTCTCATATCAAGCTCTTATATCAATCATATTCTCTTCAGCGATTTCTTCTTTGAATTTGGATTTCAGCACATCATTTACAGCATCTAACTTGACTCAAAGATATTTAAGTGCACATCAGACTGCATAAGAATTTGCATGTTTTGCTATTTTCCTGTCTAGTTTGAGCTTCTCTCAAATAGTGTAGACAACCTCGTTTTTCTGCAAAGAATAATCGTCGAAATGTATATAGAAGTCTATATTCTTTGAAATGAAAGCCTTGTTGTCGGAAATATAGATGATGAAAACATTATTTCATCATTTGATAACGGATGAATATTCTTTGTCGGCATAAATCTCATATCATATCGAGGCCAAAACCTCGGATAATATCAGTCAGCTGGTATTCACTCATATTCAAGCCGGCCCTGAGAAGGCTAGTGTAATTCTCATATTGATTGATTTCTTATAAACTAAATAAAAAGCGATTAAAAGGTTAATCACAGATTATATGACTGAGTTGATAATAATCGGTTTTATGCTTAATTCAAGTATAACATTAAGAAAGGATCGATTTTACCTGTAATTTTATATTTTGCTGTAAGAATTTTACACGAGATCTATCTCAGGCTATCAGATTAAAGACCATTTCCCTTAAATGCTCCAGATATTCCTTAGTGAATTTTCTTTTTCATCATATTATATTCAAGTTATTAGACTCAATAAGGTTAACTTGAATCTTATTCAAATGTTCAATGTAGGCGTCATTGGAATATTCGAGTCCGCTCATATAGCATAATCAGTCTTTTGCCGTCTTTTTGTAGCAATCTTCGAATTCCTTCAGATATTTTACAAGCTCGATACTGTTATTTCTGAATTTTTCTGCAAGCACATTTAAACTGTCCACAAGTCAAGAATTGTTTTCATCAAAAAAATCTTCTCAAGTTAAAAGCGTGTGATCAAAAGAAATAAATGGCATATAAAAACGAATTTAATTTAGTTTGACTATTTTATTTATTTGTTTTAAATATACAAATTTAATATGCTATTTATGGAATTTCTTATGTATTTCTTTAAGTTGAGGATTGGTGACATGGGTGTAGACTTGTGTTGTTGTAATATTCTTATGTCAAAGTAGCTCTTGAATAGCTCTTAAGTCTGCACCATTCTCGAGCAGGGTAGTAGCAAAAGAGTGCCGTAGTGTATGAGCGGAAATATCCTTGAGTATTCAAGCCTTTATCGCGTGATCCTTTATCATATTCGTAATGAAAAATCTTGATAATTTCACATCGGAATCAGTAAACTCATTTTCTCTGCCTTTGTCATAATTATGCCTCAAGAATAGTGAGCTGAAATGATCGTCCCTCATTCCAAGATAGTCCTCAATCCTTTTTTTTGCCTCATCCGTAAGATATACGACTCTTACTTTTCATCATTTTCATCTTACGGCAAATTCTTGGGTATTCAGATTGATGTCTCTTATCGTAAGCGCGACTAGTTCAGAGACACGCAATCATGTAGAATAGATGCATTCCATTATAGCCATATCCCTGACTCATTGTATATTATTAAGATCAAGAGCCGCGAACAGCCTATCTATCTCTTCCTTATTCAAAAATTCGACTTTTCTCTCATCATGCTTTATCAGATCTATCATTACCGGATCCAGCACTTCCAGTCATTGTTTCTTAAGATATTTGAAAAATGTCCGGAGCGAAATCATATATGCGTTTACTGTCTTTATGTTCAATTCCTGTTCTGATAATGCAAATCTGAAATTATTAAGCACCTCAATATTGATTTCATCCAATTTCCAATCAAAATTCTGGCGCAATTCCAAGAGCATTCTACATTTTTCCTTTATTTCAAGCGGTTCTCGAGGTGAATTTATGAACAATTTCTTGAAGTCAGAATTCTTTGTCAATTCATAGTCCAGATATTGAACAAACTTCCATATATGAAAAGTATATTGCTCTATGGTTTTCGGACTGGCGTTTCTGCTTATCCTAAGCCAAGTAACGAACTTTGTAAGTGCCTCGATCAGGTTCATTTTCTATGATTTTAGTGGTAAAACTTATGTAATTCGGAGGAGGGAAGTGGTGGTCAGTTTCGCAATGTCATCCTGAGGAACCGAAGGATCCAGAATCCATTATTCATTATACATCCTGGATTGCCACGCTGTCGCTCGCAATGACGTAGGCTTGTGACTGTCATCACGAGGAGGTACGACGTGGTGATCCAGAATCCTTATTCATTATTCATTATACATCCTGGATTGCCACGCTGTCGCTCAGAATGACGTGTTCATCATGTCATCCTGAAGAACCGAAGGATCCAGCGCTCGTGATTTATCCCATAATTATTCTGAATTCTTCCGCTGATGCTCAGAATGACATGTTGCGGAAGTTTTTGACATTTTCAGAAATAACCGCTAATTAAAGCCATTCCAACACAAGGGAAGTCAATATGCTTTTATCAAACACTTCACATAATGTAAGTTATGTGATGCATTTTGAGCATAATATAGATAATATGCTTGTTTGCAAATATATTTTAAAAAAAATAATTATAATTTATTTATGATTAAAATAATTTATCGGTTCCAAGATAATTTGCAGTTTGAATTTTTTGAAATATCTATTTTTGAAAATCAATATTCCAGATCAGTCATAATTCATATATTTTCAGAAATTCTGTAAATCTGCCTCTATAA
>AMFJ01002843.1_pt1 | contig 21020 bp, 20 predicted proteins | sample 427208 | NCBI WGS metagenome assembly AMFJ01 (sample SAMN02954298, study PRJNA114691) | groundwater metagenome | biome: aquatic; feature: subsurface aquifer; material: sediment; isolation source: subsurface aquifer sediment | place: USA: Rifle, CO | collected 2008-08 | reverse complement strand
CAGGTGAGGGAAACTATGAATAACAAAAAATCAAAAATAGAATTAGATAGAATAAGAAGGTTAAGAAAAAACCAAACACCTCAAGAAACAATACTCTGGTCAAGATTAAAAAATAGAAGGCTTAATGAGTATAAATTCAGAAGACAGTATTTGATTGGGAAATACATTGCGGATTTTGTTTGTTTGGAAAATAATCTTATTATTGAATTGGATGGTTGGCAGCATAAAATCGAAGAAGTAAGGGAATATGACAACGAAAGAACAATATTTTTGAAAAAAGAAGGATTTGAAGTCTTACGATTTTGGAATGATGAAGTTAATAATAATTTGGACGGGGTTATTTTTGAAATAGTGTGTGCCCTCACCCCAGCCCTCTCCCGAGAGGAGAGGGAGTAATAATGAAGAAAACTTTTAAAACCCTCATCTGTCATGAGTACATGACATCTTCTCCCGGAGGGAGAAGAAAGTAATGAAGAAAGCGTCTTATGGATGGATTTTCAAAATATCATTTCAGGGATCTCAATGGAAGCGAGCAAATCATAAAGGTTTTGCATCGGAACTGGTTTTATTTGTTTCAACAATTCTTCCTCGTCTTCATTTTAGTTGGAGTTTTTTTTGCGGGAACTTTCTATGGACCTCTGTTTTTTCCTGAAATGTACAGGGGGGAATACAAAGCAATCACGGCTTTCATGGAAAATTTTTTCATGCTTGCGATTTGGATTTTCTCTTTTCTAATTTGGGTTGATTATTATTTTGATATTTGGATCATCACTAATGAGCGAATTGTGAATATCGAACAAAAAGGTCTTTTCACTCGTCATGTGAGTGAGCTTCGCTACAATAAAATCGAAGACATCACAACCGAAGTTACTGGTTTTATTCCAACAGTTTTGAATTTTGGTGATGTCCAGATTCAAACCGCCGCTGAACTTTCAGAATTTCGATTCAGGACAATTTCTGATCCATATCACATCAAAAGTGTAATCATGGATCTTCAGAAAAAAACTGAGAAAAACAACGCTGAAAAATTCGGCGAGATGATCAAGGAAAAAATGTCAGGGGAATAGTCTTGCGTGGTGTGTTTTTGTTTCTCCTGCTTCCTTTTTCAGCACACTCGCAGTCAGGAACTATAACTGCTTCGCTAAGACCTCGCTGTCGCTCGCTATTGCCTCAAAAGAAAACAGGAGAAACAAAAAAGAATCCAAAAATAAAAAATAGGGTGAAAATAAATACAAAAATAAAACTCAAAAAGACATTCTTATTATTAGCATCGCCATTTTTCTTGGCGACGTTTTTTGTTTTTAGCCTAAGTGCCCAGGCTACTTGTAGAGAAGGAGTTATGATTTATGAAGTTTATGGTGGTGGTGGGAATGCGAGTGCACAGTATAAAAATGATTTTATCGGACTTTATAACAATTCTGATATTAAAATTGACCTGACCGGATGGACTGTTAAATATGCTGCAATTTCTTCTGAGCATTTTGCAGTAACTGACTTGGCAGGCTCCATAGGGGCGGGTAAGTATTATTTGATTGAAGAGAAAAGTGGTAACGGCAGTGCAGCTCCTTTGCCTCTGCCAGATATGCGAGGCAACATATCTATGGCAGCAAATACCGGTAAAGTTATCTTAATGAGTGATGTTACCATGATAGATTCTGTTGTTTATAGTGGAGCGGATAATGTCAAGAGTGTTTATAGAAAAAATGAAGCTTGCTTGGATAGTGATGATTACACGTCTGATTTTGATATCCATGAACCAAATCCAAAAAACAGCACTTTTTTTAACGATGAAGAGGAAGATGACCCGGACGAAGAGTTTGAAGAAGAAGTTGTCTGTAACGGTGATCCGAGTGAGGTAATATTGAGCGAAATTTATCCTAACACTGAAAAAGAAACCGATGAATTTGTGGAAATAATTAATGCGGGCTCTAATTGTGTGAATATTTCAAATTGGATTATTAAAGACTCCACCGAAACAGCCAGCCACAAGACGATTTTGCCGGTAGAAACAATTTTGGAGTCCGGAGAATATTTTTATTTGGAGAAAAATTTATATCTGAACAATGACAACGATATCGTTTTTCTGTTGGATAAAAACGGAAAGGAAATAGACAAGAGAGAATATGAGAACGCTATCCGGGGCAATTCCTTTGGGTTGTTTGATATTGGGTGGCGGTGGACCTTAGAACCCACCAAGGGTGAGGAAAATATCTTGAAAATTAAAGAAATGGAGTCTGAAGATGATGTTGATACAAGCAATAAGGTGTATTCGGATCAAATCTATCTTACGGAACTTTTTCCAAATCCATCTCAATCTCAATATGAGGAATATATTGAATTGTACAATGGGACTAATGAAGATGTTGATCTTGAGGGTTGGATGCTTCGAGATTCTTCTAAAACTGGAAAATATATTTTTAGTGAAAGTGTTATCTTGAAATCCCAAAAATATTTGGCAATCTTTAAAGAGAAATTCAAGTTTGCGCTCAATAACTCAGGCGATGAAAGTGTGACGCTTTTTGACCCCAACGGAAAAGAAGTTTCAAGGGTTGAATATAATGGAAGCAAAAAGAATGTGTCTTTCAATCTCGATGGACTCCGTTGGCGCGGGAGCAAATTTTTGACACCAGGAGCAGAAAACATTTTGAACAATGAGCCATATGGGAAAGTGAAGATTGACGAAGATGTTTTTGAAAATGCCTATGCGGATTTTTCGGTTTCAACTGGAGACAAAGATGGTGAAAAGGTGAAAGTTGTTTGGGATTTTGGCGACAAGCATAAAAGTTATTTGGCAAAAACAAGGCACAAATATGAAAAAGTCGGGAAATATCAGGCAAGTGTAAAATTGTCAGATGGAAATGAGGATGTGATGAAAAATTTTGAAATCGAAGTTAAAAAATTTCCACATCCGAAAGTTAAAATCATTTCGTTCACTGCAAATCCAGCAGGAAAAGATTCTGATTTTGAAATAATCACAATTCAAAACAAATCAAAAAAGAAAATCAATCTTGAAGGCTGGAGCATTGCAACAGGAACCAAAAATCTGGTGAATCATCCAATCACTGAAAAGCTTGAAATAAAGAAAAGCCAAAGCAAAGAAATCACTCGGGAAATTTCAAAATTCACCTTGAACAACAAGAAAGGAAAAATTGAATTGCGATATCCTGATGGGAAGGTGGCCGACAAAATAAAATATGATCACGGCAAAGATTCGATCGGGGATGATGAAGTGTATACAAAAGAAAGTGGGAAGTGGGAATGGGTACTGAGTTTTACTTCAAGCTTATCCTCGGGACAAAAGTCCATAAAGCCTGTAAAGTCCATAAAGCAAAATGCAGAAGAAGTCGAGCAAATTCAGGAAGAAAGTTCTAATGGGGAGGTTGCTGGGGTTGAGATTGTGAAAAGGGAAAATTCGTTTGTGATGCTGGAAAATGATGTTGTGATTGGGAAAATCCGAATTAGCGAAGATGAGCTCAGAACGAATGGAATTTATGATGTGATAGAGGTAGATGGGAAATATCTTTTGACACTGCAAGGAAAAGATTCAGAGCACTATGCAATCACATTTTTCAAAAATGTTTCTTCGGATATGAATGCAAAAATAAATTCACTTTTGAATTTTTTATGAAATAAAAATATTACAAATACATTTATGATAAGCTTTCTGTTTCATTAAAATTAAAAGGCGCCAGGGATTTCTCTGGCGCCTTTTACCATCCTGTTGGATTGGACAAGATGGTGTTGCCTTTTCTTTTTTTGAAAAACATTGAAGGTAAAAGAAAAGAATATAAGGTGGAAAAAAGTACTATGCAGATAATGGTTGATAACAAGCCTCTTACTTTTGAAAAAATTGATTTAATTTTTTTCATTAAAATTCTCCTTTGGATCTTAATTTATCAAAATCAATGATATAAAAATAGCTCATTTTGATTGACGGTGTCAATATGAAGCTTGAAATGATGAGTTTACGGTGCTAGGATTGTAATAGTTGTAAGGTTTTAAAGTTCATAAGGTTCGTAAAGGAAATTCTTAGATTAGTTTAAACTGAAAAGCTAATGCCTAAGAAGCTAAATATATGTCTGGACATTCACATTGGGCGGGAATCAAACAAAGAAAAGGGGTTAATGATGCCAAGAGGGCTGGAGTTTTCACGAAATATGGAAGACTCATCACGATTGCGGCCAAGGAAGGTGGCGGAGACCCTGAAATGAATTTCAAATTGAAGATGGCTATTGATCGCGCCAGATATGAGAACATGCCAAAAGACACCATTGAGCGAGCTGTCAAAAAAGGAACCGGGGAACTCAAGGACGGAAATGAGATTGAAGAAATCATTTATGAAGGTTATGGCCCAGGAAATGTGGCGATGCTTATCAAGACTGCAACTGACAATCGAAATCGAACAGGAAGTGAAATTAGAAGCATTTTGACCAAGTCTGGAGGAAAGCCTGCTTCAGAGGGTGGAGTGAAATTCATGTTCAAACTGGTTGGCAATATTGCAGTTGCAGTTGGAGACAAGGATCCATATGATGTTGAGATGGCTGCAATTGAAGCAGGAGCAGAAGACACCTTGTATGAAGGAGATATTGTGGTCGTGTATACAAAAATTGAAGATTTGAAAAAAGTGAAAGAAAATTTGGACAAAGCCGGTTTTCAAATTGAAGGTGCTGATTTGGTCTATGCTCCAGTTCAAAAAACCGAGCTCGATTCTGATTCTAAAATTGATTACGAAAAACTTTTGGAAAAACTTGATGAACATGATGATGTTCAGGAAATTTACGACAACTTGTAAAAATGGAAAAACAAAAAGATATTTTGAACGAAAAAAGATTGCGGGTTTTAGGTGTTGATCCTGGAACCGCCATTGTTGGCTGGGCTATTCTGGATGAAATCAAGGGCTGTGTGACGGCTGTGGCCTATGGACACATCACAACTTCACCAAAAAACACGACAGCAGAGCGACTTTTTGAGGTCGTGAACGATTTGAGGCAAGTTATTCAGAAATACAAGCCTGATGAGGCCGCGGTTGAAGATCTTTTCTTTTTCAAAAATGTTAAAACAGTGATGAAAGTTAGCCAGGCTCGAGGGTCTATACTCTTGACATTAGAGCAAAATTGTGTTAGCATTTTTGAATATACACCGCTTCAAGTCAAGCAGGCGTTGACGGGGTATGGAAGGGCAGAGAAGAAACAAATTCAGCTTATGGTAAAGAATATTTTGAAGCTGAAGGAAATTCCAAAGCCTGATGACACGGCTGATGCAATTGCAATTGCGCTTTGTCATATTAATTCAAGAAAAATGCGAGGAATTAAGAATAATTGTTAAAATTTTATAAAGACTATGGAAAACATAAGTCCAGTCATTCGTTATTTTTTGGGGCAAGGTGTTCCTTTGGACACCGTGATCCTTTTGCTGATTTTGCCAATCGTGGTGACGGTGATTGCTTTTTTCCGTCAGGTGGTTGGGATCAAGGCTTTTGGTATTTATACTCCAGCGATCGTGACGTTTGCTTTTTTGGCGGTGCCACAACTTCGTTATGGTGTGGCCATTTTCGTGGTGGTAATTTTGGTTGGAATGCTAATGCGCTATGCACTGAAGGGTCTTCGCATCTTGTATCTTCCTCGCGTGGCAATAACGCTTAGTATTATTGCTTTCTCTATTATAGCTTTATTGGCCTTGGGCGGTTCGTTTCAAAGAACTGGTCTTGCAAGTGTTTCAATTTTTCCAATCTTGATCATGATTACCATTGTGGAAAAATTTGTGGCAACTCAAATTGAAAAAGGGGATCGCGCTGCAATCATTTTGGCAATTGAAACATTGGTGATTTCCTTGGTTGGATATTACATCGCAAGTTGGCCGTTTCTTATCAAGGGCATCGTGGCTTTTCCATGGATGATTTTGATTACAATCCCAATTAATATTTTCTTGGGAAAATGGGACGGTCTTAGACTTAATGAATATTTTCGTTTCAGAGAAATTTTAAAGAATTTGAAATAATACTACATATATAATGTTTGAAATTTTTAAGAATGGAAAAAAACTTCTGGGCATGAACGCCAGAAATCTTGATTACATTCGTCCATACAATCGAAAACGCGCAAAGCGCTTGGCAGACGATAAAATTTTGAGCAAACGTATGCTCAAAAAAGGTGGAATTCCTGTGCCAAAACTGCTTGCCAAAATCAGAACCGTTGAGGAGTTGGAAAATTTCGACTGGTTTTCTTTGCCAAACACTTTTGCATTGAAGCCAAACCGCGGTTATGGCGGAGGTGGTATTTTGGTGGTATATGGAAAAAAGAAAAGTTTCAAATGTGTTTCTGCAGATGGACAAGAATCGACGCCAGATCCAATCTGGATTAAGTCTGATGGAACAAAAGTGACAGTGGATGATTTGAAAAGTCATATTTTGAATATTTTGGATGGTGCTTTTTCTTTGGCCAACATGCCAGACATCGCTTTTTTTGAAGAGCGTCTCACACTGCTGAAACTTTTCAAGCCGTATGCGTACAAAGGAATTCCTGATATCCGCGTGATTGTTTTCAATAAGATTCCGGTGATGGCCATGCTTCGTCTGCCAACCAAGGAATCAGGCGGAAAAGCCAACTTGCAACAAGGTGGAATCGGAGTCGGAATCGATCTTGCTTCTGGCGTGACCACCACGGCGGTTCTTGGCAAAGGAAAAATTATTGATTATGTTCCTGGAACAAGAATGCTACTTTCTGGTATTAAAATTCCATATTGGAAGGACATTTTGCTTTTGGCTGTGAAGTCGCAAGAAATTTCAGGCATGGGATTTTTGGGAGCAGATGTTGCCATTGATCGCGAGCGTGGACCTGTGTTTTTGGAAATCAATGCTCGTCCAGGACTCGCCATTCAAGTCGCGAACCTTTCAGGACTCAAAGAAAGACTGGAAAGAATCAAAGGCTTGAAAATAAAAACTGCCATTCGCGGAGTGCGTGTGGGTCGAGATCTTTTCGGTGGAGAGGTTGAAGAAGAGGTTGAAGAAATTTCTGGACGAAAAGTGATTGGAACAATTGAAAAGATTAAACTTATTGGAAAAAATGGAAAATCAGTTGAAGTGGAGGCAAAAATTGATACTGGCGCAGGCTTTACTTCTATTGATACTGATCTCGCTGAACAATTGGGCTTTGAAGATACTGTGCGGGAGTATCAAAAAATTGAAACCACATACAAGGATATCAAGCATTTGAGCAAGAAAGAGCGCTGGGATATTTTTAAGCATATTCCAAATCTGGAAAGCACTGTGATTGTCAATTCAGCTAGTGGTTCAACATATCGTCCAACAATCAGAGTAACAATTGTTATGGATAAAGTTATCATGTCTACCAAGGTGACATTAATTAATCGTGCTCATTTGAAATATCCAATCATCATTGGAAAAAGAAACTTGAAGAAATTTTTAATTGATGTAAATAAATAGATATTAAAGAATAAATTGGCATGAAAAATATTATTATTATATATGCAGGTGATGATTGGAAAAAAGTTGTTCCAATTAGCAATGAGGGAACAAGACTTGCAATTCAGGATTGGATGGAGCGTGCTCAAAAAGCTGGTGTGAACTTGTATCGTGCAAGCATAAAATGGTATGACATGAAAAAGAATGTGTTTACAAGGGCATGGAGATTTCGAGATGGGGTTTGGGAAAAAATCGAAAGTGAGATTTCTCCAGACATGATTTACGATAAGGTACTTAGCAAATATGATTATCCTATGCTTGATTTAAAGCTTCAAATTGCTGAAAAAACCTTGCTTTTTAATTCGCCATTGTTTCGAGCAACTTTTAATAATAAATTGTCGCAGTATGTGATGTTTGAAGAGTGGATGCCTGTTTCACGCGTTGCAAATAACAAAAAAGAATTGCGAGAGGCCCTGAAAAAAATTCCATCTGAAAAAGTTGTGATCAAACCATTGTATGGCACTGGGGGATTTGGAATTTTTATCGGAGAAAAAGAACAATCGTTAAAAGAGAAATGCTCTTTTCCTGTTCTAGCTCAGGAATTTGTTTTGAGTGAAAAAGGACTCCCTGGAATTTCGCAGGAGGATGAGGTGGCAGATCTGCGAGTAGTTTTTTGTGGAGGTAAAATTTCGTATGCTCTTTCAAGGATTGCGAAAAAGGGATCATTATTCACCAATCTTCATCAGGGAGCCAGTGGAAAAATGATTGAGATCGAGAAAATTCCAAAAAGTATAAATGAAATTATTCAAAAAATAAATAAAAAAATTGAGGTTTTTCCGAATGCACAATATTCATTGGACTTTATTTTTGACAATAATGAAAGGCCATATTTTATTGAAATGAACACATGTCCTGGAATTGATTTGGTTACTATTCTTGCAGATGAAAAAACCAAGCAAAAAAACTTTGAAGATATTATCAATTTGTTAAAATGATGAAAAAAAGACTTTCAATTGCAATGGTGGCTCCTCCCTTTGGGGACACTGGCGGACCAGAGGTTGCAGTTCTTAACCTTGCTGAGGCACTTGAAAAAGCTGGTGCTGAGGTTACTCTTTTTGCGCCTGGAGATTGGCATACTTCGGTTAAACATGTGGCAACACTGCCAAAGAGCATTTGGAACATGAAAAAAGAAGAAAAATTAGAAATAGACTCACTTCGCATGCAAAGTCAGATGTTAGTAGTTGAACAATCTGATAATTTCGACATAGTGCATTTTCATTGTCAAAGGTTTTCACATTTCGCAGCTGAAAAAATAAAAAAACCAACAGTTCTGACTATGCATAACAACTTTTCAGATGAAATGCTCGAAGAAATGAAAAAATCTGGAATGAAAATCGTGGCTCTTTCTGATGCGCAGGCAAGGGGCAGAGATGTTGATGCCATTATCGGTCATGGATTACCCATGAAAAACATTAAACCTTCATATGAAAAAGGAAAATACCTTCTTTTCCTTGGGAGAATTGCTGAGCAAAAAGGGGTGGATACAGCTATTGAAATAGCAAAAAAAACTGGAAAAAAATTATACATAATAGGAAGAATCGGGAACACTAAAGAGCGAAAAAAATATTTCACAGAGAATGTGGAATCTTTTGTTGATGAAAAACAAATTTTTTATCTTGGAACAGTCGAGCACGAGAAAATTTACGAATACTGCGCAGGTGCTGAAGCTTTGCTTTTTCCAATAAAAAGACCGGAATCTTTCGGATTGGTCTCATTGGAGGCATTGGCGTGTGGGACACCTGTCATTGGCACGAAAGTGGCTCCACTTCCTGAAATTTTGAGAAATGAAAAAGTTGCATTTCTTTCTGATAAAACAGAGGAGTTGATTGATGCTGTGAAAAATATTGATCGTTTTGATAGACATGCATGCAGAAAATATGCCGAGGATAATTTTGATAGCCTGGTTATGGCTATGAAATACCTGGAACTTTATGAAAAAATTTTAAAAAACATTTAGATTTTTGTGCGTTATGAATGGTGATATTTTCAAAATGGTAGAAAAAAGATATAAGGATGATTTTGATAAGCTTAAAGATAAGCGCTTTCATTTTGCATCGCGGTTGTTTCTTTGGACTAATGATGAGTTTGCAAAAAACAAGTTAGCAGAGCTCAAATCGGAATACATAGGAACAAGCGAGGATGAACACTTGGTGAAAATAGCAACCATATTAAAGGAGGACATTGATAATAAAAATATTTTGTTTAGAAAAGAAAGAGAGAAGTTTTTAATAAAATATCCTCTTTTGAAAAAATATAACAAGATACTTTTTAAAAATCTTTTTTGTGAAACCATTTACGGAATAGATCTGAAGAAAGTTATAGATGAAAAAATAAAAGAAGATGAATTTGTTAAATTGAGAAATGATCTTTTGGCTGACAAAGAAGCAATTGCTATTCTTTCTACGCATGCGATAAACTATTTCTATACTTTGGATTTTTATTTGAAAGAAGGGAGGACTTTTTTTGACCCATTATCATTTATTGACATAGTTGCGAATAATGAAAAAAGTACTGCATCATTAAGGGTGTATCTTTTGACACATTGCATAATAGGAGAGTCAGCTTTTTATGCAAGATATATAAGAAGGGATCGTAAATCGTATGAAAAAATACTTTTAAAAATAGAAAGTATTATAGAATCAAATTACGAGAGTATTTCCTTGGATAATAAGGTTGAATTTTTGGTCTGCGCTAAATTATGTCAGAAGAAGAGTTATTTGGAGAAAAGAATTTTTTCTGATGTTGAGAGTGCTTTTGATTCTGACTGTCGATATTTTGTTGAAAAAGGAAAAACCAAAAATAATAGGTCTTTCAAAAAAGGGGAACACAGAAACGTGCTTGCTCTAATGGCTTTTTATTATGAGAAAAAAGTAGGGGGGAATGCTTGATAAATTTGTTGGTTCATGTATACTATGACTGCTCTGAAAAAAAGAGTATAATTAAGTCATATTAAATTTTATATATATGAAACCAGTATTTGTTTCGCAAAATTTCAAAAGTGCTTCCAGGAAAGACAAATGGAAAATGGTAGGCAAAGGCGCCTTGTATCTTTTTGGAGCGGGAGTTTTGTTTACGATTGGATTGTTTGTTTTTTTTATGAAGGACTTGCCAAGCACGACAGAAGTCAAATCCAGGGCGATTGCCGAGTCGACCAAGATCTATGACAGAACAGGGCAAAAACTTCTGTATGATGTCCATGGCGAGGAGAAAAGAACAATTGTTGATTTTTCTCAAATTCCTGACAATGTGAAATTTGCCACAATTGCAATTGAAGATCAGGATTTCTATAATCATCATGGAATTAAAATCACCTCCATTTTTCGTGCAGTTCTCAAAGATTTCATAAAAGGAGGCGCAGCACAAGGAGGATCAACCATCACCCAGCAGTTCATAAAAAAATCTTTGCTGACAGATGAAAAAACATTCACTCGAAAAATAAAAGAGGTCATTTTGGCTGTTGAACTTGAGCAAAAATATTCAAAAGATGAGATTCTGGGAATGTATCTTAATCAGATTCCATATGGCTCAAGTGCATATGGCGTTGAGGCTGCGGCTCAAACATTTTTTTCGAAATCTGCCAAGGATTTGAGTTTGGCAGAGGCTGCACTTTTGGCATGTCTTCCAAATGCGCCAACATACTATTCTCCATTCGGAAGTCATCTTGATGCTCTGAAGGGAAGGCAAATGTCAGCACTGAGAAAAATGGCTCAGCAAGGATATATAACAGAAGATCAGGCACAGGAAGCAATTGAAGTTGATATTTTTGCTGAAATCAGACCAAAACAAGACAATATTTCAGCTCCTCATTTTGTGATGTATATCAAGGAATATTTGGTTGATAAATATGGAGAGCAAGCCGTTGAAGAGGGAGGACTTAAAGTGTACACGACACTTGATTGGGACAAGCAACAAGCTGCCGAGAAAGCAGTTGCAGAAGGTGCGGAAAAAAATCTGGCCAACAATGCAAAAAATGCAGCCTTGGTTGCTATTGATCCAAAAACAGGACAAATTTTGGCGATGGTTGGATCGAAAGATTATTTCAACAAAGCAATTGATGGTCAAGTTAATGTTGCTCTTCGTGATCGACAACCAGGTTCATCTTTCAAGCCATATGTATATCTGACAGCATTCACAAAAGGATACACCCCGGAAACTTTACTTTATGATGTGCCAACAAACTTTTCAACAGATGACGGGAAAGATTACAAACCTTTGAATTATGATGGAAAATTTAGTGGCCCATTGCAAATGAAAAATGCCTTGGCGATGTCGCTCAATGTTCCTGCGGTAAAAACTCTATATTTGGCTGGAGTCAAAGAATCAATATCCTTGGCAAAAAATTTGGGAATCGGCGGACTCAATCAGCCTGATCGATATGGTTTGTCTTTGGTTTTGGGTGGTGGAGAAGTCACCTTGCTTGATCATGTGAGCGCCTATGGAACTTTGGCCACAGGTGGAATCAAACACAACAAAACATCAATTCTCAAAATAGAAGACAACGATGGAAAAGTTTTGGAGCAATACAAGGATAATGCCGGAACAAGAGTGGTAGATGAAAAATATGTGGCCATGCTTGATTATATTATGTCCACAAACAGTCTCAGAGCACCTGTTTTTGGTGAGAACAATCCTTTCAAATTTGATGGTCGTCCGGTGGCTGCTAAAACTGGAACAACCAATGAATTTCGCGATGGCTGGGCCATGGGCTTCACTCCTTCAATTGCGGTTGGGGTTTGGGCTGGAAACAACGACAACACTTCAATGAAAGTTGGAGCAGATGGAATTTTCGTGGCGGCGCCAATCTGGAGAAGTTTCATGAATTTTGCGCTTGGAAACAGTGCAGTGGAACAATTTCCAAAATATGAAAAAGAAGACGCAGGAAAGCCTGTGCTTAACGGTGAAAATAGCATTAAAGAAGATGTGAAAGTTTGCAAAATGGATGAAGGGGAAAACAAAGGTGAATATTGCTTGGCCAATGATTCTTGCCCAGAAGGAAAATCTGACGAAAAATCATTTGGGGAAATTCATGACATTTTGTATTATGTGAAAAAAGATGATCCAAGGGGTGATTATCCATCGGATCCAAAAAAAGATCCTCAATATAAAAATTGGGAAAGTGGTCTTCAAAATTGGCTCAAAAAAGAAAGCAAAAAAAACAAAGATCTTGATCCAGTTCCAACCCTGGAGTGCAAATCAGAATTCTTCAAAGTTCCTGAACCTGAGCCAGAACCAGAACCAACACCCGCACCAACCCCAACCCCAGTTCCAGTTGAGCCAGTCGTCCAACCCACACTATAAGATAATGTTTGTTAATAAATAAATTTAATTCCAAATGATTGCAAAACTGAAAGGAAAAATTGATTTTCTGAGAGATTCCTATGTGGTGGTGGATGTGAGTGGAATCGGGTATAAGGTTTTTGTGACTGCACACACTGCGGGAACAATTGCGGGCATGACTGAAGTTGAATTTTATACGCACACTTATGTTCGAGAGGACACTCTTTCTTTGTATGGTTTTCTCACCTTGGATGAACTTGAAATGTTTGAGATGCTTATCACAATTTCTGGAATTGGCCCAAAAGCTGCCATGGGAATTTTGACAATTGCAGATCCAAACACTGTCAGGACTGCAGTCTTGAATGAGGATGCATCTCTGCTCACTCGAGTTTCAGGTGTTGGCAAAAAAACCGCGCAAAGAGTCATCTTGGAATTGAAAAACAAAATCTCGGACATTCCTGCTCATCAAAAAAATCAAATCACATCTGACAGTGATGCTCTCGAAGCGCTTGTTGCCATGGGATATTCAGTCTCGGAAGCCAGAGAAACACTCAAACTTGTTTCAGTTGAAATCAAGGATGTTGGTGAAAGAGTAAAAATGGCACTCAAAAGCTTGGGACGAAAAAAATAAGAATTGATTAAGATTGAAAGGGTGCAGATTGGCCAAACATTTTTCTGGAAGAGTTTCGAAATCGCGAAACTCTTTTTGTTTTCATGATTTTCCTGATATACTTTGAGTATGGAAAATAACATTCAAAATAGGGAATTTTTGCAATCGCTCCAGTGGCGGGAATTTCAGGAGACCGTGGGGAGAAAGACGCATTTTGTTGAAAATGCTGATTTTTCGGCGAGTGTTGTCGAACATGAACTTCCAATAGTGGGGAAATATTTTTATATACCTAGGGGACCTGTTTTAAAAGTCAAAAGTGGAAAGTTGAAAGTCAAAAGCTTCCTCGAAAGACTTGTTGAGTTAGCTCAGAAAAATAATACTGGTTGGATTAGGATTGAACCTGAAAATGAAGAGGCACTGAGCATAATAAAAGAGGATATTGCTGAAAAAATCGTTAGAGCTCCGCATGACATGCAACCCAGGGAGGTTTTTGTGATTGACATCTCAAAAAGCGAAGAGCAGTTGCTTGCTGAAATGAAAAGCAAAACCAGATACAATATTGGAGTTGCAAAAAAACATGGAGTTAAAATTTCTTGCTCTGGCGGGTGTCATTCCGGGCTTGACCCGGAATCCCGTGAAATTAAGGGCAGTGAAATAAATGCTGGGATCCCGGATCAAGTCCGGGATGACAATGAAAGACAAAACCGAAATGACAAGAGTTTTTTTGTTGAAGAATTTTTGCGACTCACAAAGGAAATGGCTGAGCGTCAGGGGATTGCGCCTCATCCGGAAGAGTATTATCGAAAAATGATTGAAGCATTGCCGGAAAATATGCTGAAAATTTATTCGGCAGAGTTCGAAGGAAAAATAATAGCCTCCAGCCTCGTGATTTTCTTTGGCGAAACTGCAACATATGCACATGGGGCATCTTCCAATGAAAATCGAAATGTGATGGCGCCATTTTTGATTCAATGGCAAGCAATCTTGGATGCAAAAAAAGCAGGATTCAAAGTTTATGATTTTGGGGGAGTTAAAACAAATTCAAATGATAATTCCTGGGCTGGTATCACACAATTCAAATTGGGATTTTCACCAAACACCAAACCTATTGTGTTTGCCGGGACATATGATATCATTGTTAACCCCAGGAAGTATGCGGTTTACAGGGGATTACAGAGAGCGAAAGCGTTGTTATATAAAATACGAAGATAATTTTATGCATAAGCTTAAGAAACTTTTTCCACAATCAATCAAAAACATTTATCACTTGGCTCAAGCAATTTTGGCTAATGTTATTTTTGGTTTTCCCCCAAGAAAAATCAGAATAATTGGTGTGACTGGAACTGATGGCAAAACAACCACAGTTCAAATGATCGCAAAAATCCTGGAAGAGTCCGGCAAAAAAGTTGCCATGGCCTCGACCATAAATTTCAAGATTGATGGCGTGGAAGAAAAAAATCTTTCTCATTTCACAACTGAGTCATCTTTTGCAGTGCAAAAATTCATCAAGAAAGCCGTTTCAGTGGGATGCGAATATTTGGTCTTGGAGACATCATCGCATTCGCTTGATCAGTATCGCGTATGGGGAGTTGATTTTGATGTGGCACTCATCACGAATGTGACGCGCGAACATTTGGATTATCATGGAACGATGGAAAAGTATCGCCAAGCCAAAAGAATGCTTTTTGAAAATGTGGCAAAAAACAAAGGAACAATTGTGGTAAATTTGGGCATGGAAAATCCAGAAGAATTTTTGGATTTTGAAGTTGGAAATAAATTTGGTTATTGTGTGGATGAAGATATCAAGGAGAAATTCTCAAATGAAAAGATTAATATAATTCAAGCAGAAAAAATTGAAGTCAGCATTTCCAGTTCAAACTTTTTGATTAACAATGAAGTGTTCACCTTGAGTATTCCTGGAGAATTCAATGTGGAGAATGCTCTGGCTGCGACTTGCGTGGGTCTTGGTGAGGGTTTTGGTCTTGAAACGATCAAAGAGGCGCTGACAAAAATTCGAGGCGTGCCGGGGCGTCTGGAGCGCGTGGAGAACACCAGAGGGATCAATATTTTGGTTGATTTTGCCCTCACTCCCGAGGCTCTGAAAAGGCTCTATGAAATGATCGCACAAACTAAAAAAGAGACCTCAAAAATCATTGCAGTTTTTGGTTCTTGCGGAGATCGTGACAAAGGAAAAAGACCAATTATGGGCAAGATTGTTTCCGAAATTGCTGATTTTGTCATTCTTACGAATGATGAGCCATATCATGAAAAGCCTGAGCAAATAATTGCGGAAATTTTTGCAGGAATTGAAAATAAAAAAGCCTGCCCGGCCAGGGAAGGGGAAAATGTTTGGAAAATAACAGACAGAAGACTTGCTATTAGAAAAGCTCTTGAAATTGCGGCGCCTGATGATGTGATTGCGGTGACTGGAATGGGCAACTTCGAAACCATGGTGGTCGGCGACAAAAAAATTCCTTGGAATGATCGGCAAGTAATCGAAGAAGAACTTCAAAAACTAACATAATCTTTTGTCATCCCGGGCTTGACCCGGGATCTTTTTATGAAGCAATACTGTGTCTATATTTTGACAAACAAGAAAAATACAGTTTTGTATGTTGGTGTTACTGGGAATTTACCAAAAAGAATTTACGAACATAAGAATAAATTAGTAGATGGATTCACCAAAAAATATTGTGTTGATAGGCTTGTGCATTTTGAGCAAACAGAAAATGTTCAAAGTGCTCTGCAAAGAGAAAAGCAACTCAAGAATTGGAAAAGAGAATGGAAAAATGAGCTTATAAATAAAAACAACCCAGCCTGGATTGAGCTGGGTGATACTTTGCTGGAAGATTCCGGATCAAGTCCGGAATGACATGAAAGATAGATGATTATTGTATTGAAAATGGTCCCTGGCCAATGAGCCAGATGAAAAGGGCGGTGAGGACGAGACCAAGAACTGCGCCAACAATAATTTCGCTGACTCGGTGACCCGTTCTTTCTTTGAGTCGCGGAAATTTTTTGTCATCAATATCAAGTTGTCCGATGAGCATGTTCAAATAGCGTCCTTGATCTCCAAGGTGCATGCGAAGTCTGGCTGCATCGTCAATGATGATAAATGCCAAAACAATTGCGATTGCAAATGATGCATCACCAACTCCTTCATAATATCCAACAGAAGTCACAAGTGAAACTGCCAGTGCAGTGTGGGCACTTGGCATGTGACCATGAGTGAAGGCGTAGCGAATGTCCCAACCATGTTTTAAACTGTACAAAACAAACTTGAGAGCCTGAACAATGATGCTGACAAAAATCGGAACAAGAAACACTCCATAGGAAGCAAGAAATTTCATACTTTTTGTTTGTTATTGTTTATTGCTTCAATTGTAGCATAATTTTGAAGATTTTGCTGATAATGGAAATATTTTGCTTGAAAATGCGTAAGAACATTAAACCGAAAAGGTCTTTTTTATGTATAAAAAGTAGTGTATAATGAAAACATCTTAATCAGTCTTCTTTGAGGTAGGAATTCCTACAGCATTAGTAGGCATAAAATTTATGATAATTGGATTGGTCATTCTCGCAGTGTTGGCCTTGGGCTTGGTTGCAATGTACAACGGACTTATCACCCTGAAAAACAGAGTTGATGAAGCGTGGAGTGACATTGATGTGCAATTAAAAAGAAGATATGATTTGATTCCGAATTTGGTAAACACTGTGAAGGGCTATGCAACTCACGAAAAAGAACTTTTTGAAAAAGTGACCGCAGCTCGAACAGCTGCCATGGGAGCGCAAACTCCGCATGACAAGGAACAAGCCGAGAACATGCTTTCAGGAACCTTGAAATCTTTGTTTGCAGTTTCTGAGAATTATCCTGACTTGAAAGCCAATCAAAACTTTCTTGAACTTCAAAGAGAATTGACTGACACTGAAGACAAGATTCAAGCTTCACGAAGATTCTACAATGGCAATGTGAGAGACTTCAACACCAAGCTTCAAGTTTTTCCAACAAACATTTTGGCTGGAATGCTTGGTTTCACTGCTCGCGAATTTTTTGCAGCTGAGGAAGCAGAAAGAGAAGTTGTTGAAGTGAAATTCTAATTATGGCGACTCTATATACACAAGCGGACAAAAACACAAGATTGACCTGGATATACATATCTGGGTTTCTTGTTTTCGTGATTGGCGTGGGATATGTTTTTGCTGGAGCAATGGGAAATTCCAATATTTTGTATATTGCTGTGTTTCTTTCGTCCTTGATGAGTTTTGGTTCATATTGGTGGAGTGACAAAATTGTGCTCTCAATGAGCGGTGCCAAAGAGGTTTTACATGAGGAAAATCCTGAGTTATACCATCTTGTGGAAAACCTGTGCATAACTGCTGGTCTTCCAGTTCCCAAGATTTATATAATTGAAGATTCTGCCCCAAATGCCTTTGCCACAGGCAGAAATGCTGAGCACGGGGTTGTTTGTGTGACCACTGGAATCTTGGACAAATTGGAAAAAATCGAACTCGAGGGGGTTTTGGCGCATGAACTTTCCCATATTGGCAATCGTGATATTTTGCTTTCAACGGTGGTGGTGATTTTGGTTGGCTTGGTGGCTTTAATGGCAGACTGGTTCAGACATTGGTCCATTTTTGGTGGAGGGGATGATAATGACAACAAAAATCCACTCTTCATGATTGTGGGGATCTTGCTTTCATTGCTGGCGCCACTGGCTGCCATGATGATTCAACTTGCAATCTCCCGAAAGCGAGAATTTTTGGCTGATGCCTCAGGCGCACTTCTCACAAGACACCCTGAAGGACTTGCCAGAGCCTTGGAAAAAATTTCAGCTGATCAGGAACCACTTGAAGCGGCCAACCGCGCCACTGCTCATCTATACATCTCAAATCCCTTCAAGGGGGGTAATATTTCCAAGCTTTTTTCTACACACCCTCCGATGGAGGAGAGGATTGCGGCATTAAGGGGAATGGAAGTGAAATAAAGAGCACATGGGATATAATTTTTTTAAGGCCATACTTTTCTAGGATGGCTTTTATTGTTATTAGAATACTGTTAAAATATTGATATGCAATGGAAACAACCGAAAAATTCTAGCAAATATCTTTGGACGGCGCATGTGACTGAAAAGATGCACTATTATGGCCTGTCCGAACAAAAAGTTCTGGGAGTGATTCGCTCTCCCAAAAGAATCGAAACTGGAATCGTGGAAAACACAGTGGCTGCTATGTTGCCCGTGGGAAATATCAAAAAGGGAATTGCCAAGCCAAAATGGGGCAGACCAGTTTTCACGAGTTCTCATGGTGAAGAAGGAAGCGCCGAAAAAAAAGATGAAGAATCTTGGAATCAAGAAATTTGGGTGATGTATCAATTAAAGTCACAAGTCAAAAGTGAAAAGTCAAAAGCAAAAATGCAGAATTCAAAATTACAAGAATTGCAAAATAAGATAAATTCAGATAAAAAAATTACCATTATCAGTGCTTGGCGATATCCTGGAGTGAGTCCAAAAAACAATCCAATCCCTGAAGAAATTTTGCGTGAAATTGAAGAAGTTGCTTTGAGATAATACTCATTTTTGATTGTAGTAATAGTTAACTAAAATCTTAATATAGCTGTCAAAATTCGCATTTAAAAAATGTATTTTGGTGGCACAAATGTATGGAGGAAAACAAGGAAAAACAAGAAGAGAAAGTGTTAAAAGGGGAAAGCAGGGATATTGAGGAAAACAAATGGTGGACAGTTTTGAGTTATTTGGGAGTTTTGGTTATTATTCCGTTAATTGCAAAAAAGGATTCAAAATTTGCTCAGTTTCATGTGAAGCAAGGTTTGGTTCTTTTGGTTGCTTGGGCGCTGTCATGGCTTCCATTTGGGCCAATAATTGCATTGGTGGCATTTGTCTTTAGTATCATTGGCATTATCAATGTGCTTTCCGGTGAGATGAAAAAACTTCCAATCGTGGGTGATCTTGCTGAAAAGATAAAAATGTGATACAATTGAAGAAATAGCACTGCGGGCCTGCCTCGGCTTGCACCAGTGCCAGACGGGTAACCTTCACGGGTTGCTCGTTTTGTTTTAATATGGGAGTATACTTGAATGATAATTTAAAGTTTTAAATTTGAAATTTTTAAACACATATGAAGAAAACAAAAATTGTGGCAACTTTGGGGCTAGTGTCAGATTCGAAAGAAGTGCTAAAGTCTTTGATTGAAAATGGAATGAATGTGGCCAGGCTTAATTTTTCTCATGGTTCATATGAATGGCATGGCAATGTGATCAAAATTATTCGAGAGCTTTCGCAGGAAATGGGAGTGTCTGTGGGAATCTTGGCTGACCTTCAGGGGCCAAGAATCAGAACGATGGTGGACCAGCCAGTTGAAATCGTTAAAGGTGAAACAGTTGCGATTAGTGATATTGAAAAAGCAAAAGACAAAAAACTGGAAATCAAAGGTTTTCTTTTGGATGTGCCAAATATTGTGGATGATATTGAAATTGGAAATGAAATTTTGGTTGAAGATGGTTTGATGAAAATTGTTGTGAGAGAAAAAAATGCAGGTGTTTTGCTTTGTGAAGTTGTTGATGGCGGTGTGATCAAAAATCACAAAGGCGTTAACATTCCTGATGCCAAACTTCAGATTGATCCAATCACCGAGAAAGATCAAAAAGATTTGGAATTTGCTTTGGGACAAGATGTTGACTTTGTGGCGATGTCATTTGTGGGAAGTGGAGCAAACATTGAAGATTTGCGAGGACGAATGAAAAAAATTCTTGGTGATGATGTCCAACTGCCTCAAATTATTGCAAAAATCGAAAGAAAGGAAGCGATTAAAAATCTTGATGACATCATTGAGCACACTGACGCAGTGATGGTGGCTCGCGGTGACCTTGGAATTGAAATCGAAGGAACGAAAGTTGCAATTTTGCAAAAAGAAATTGTCAAAAAAAGTTTGAAGGCGATGAAGCCCGTGATTGTGGCAACTCAAATGCTTGATTCAATGATTGAAAATCCTCGCCCAACTCGAGCTGAAGTTTCAGATGTTACAAACGCAGTGGTGGATCATGCTGATGCTGTTATGCTTTCAGGCGAAAGCGCATCCGGAAAACACCCGATCGATGCGGTCAGAACAATGAAAGATATCATTGAAAACACTGAAGCTTCACCATTTGATGATGTGAAACATTTTATGAGTCTTGAAGGGCAAGAAGATTTCAAAATGGTCGTGAAAAGCGCCTATGAACTTGCCAAGACAAGCTCTGCCAAGGCAATTGTGCTTGGGTCAGCCAGTGGTTTCACTGCCAGACTCTTTTCACATTTCAGACCTGAGCAAAAAATGTTGGTTGTCACTCACAATAAAAAAACATGCAATCAGCTTTCGTTGGTGTGGGGCATTGAAGCGAAATTGTATAATCGCGGAGAAGTTTTCCGAGAGGATATCGATTGGAGAATTGAAGATGCCAAGAAAAATGGAATTTTGTCAGCAGGAGACAAAGTTGTTTTGGTTCTCGGAAGAACTCCAGACGGAGAACACATGCAATTGATTGGAATCAAGGAAGTTTAAGTGCATATAACATATAGCATAAAACATGTAACAAAAAATGCGGGGATTGGATTTCTGCTATGTGCTACATGATACATGCTGCATAATCTGGAGAGA
>AMFJ01026047.1_pt1 | contig 21036 bp, 21 predicted proteins | sample 427208 | NCBI WGS metagenome assembly AMFJ01 (sample SAMN02954298, study PRJNA114691) | groundwater metagenome | biome: aquatic; feature: subsurface aquifer; material: sediment; isolation source: subsurface aquifer sediment | place: USA: Rifle, CO | collected 2008-08 | reverse complement strand
CATGAACATGTCTCTTGTCAATCTTTGACCCCTGTTTTGACCCCTGTTTTGTTGAGGCCATGCGAGAACTACAAGAAGTGCGAGCGATCCCCGTTCAAATAAAATCCACCACAATGTGGGTGAGAACCGACATCGCTGGTAACGTACAAAAACTCTTCGCTGCCATCGGACTAAAACCACCGCCCAAAGTTTTGAGTCTTTCCAAAAAAATCAAAAATGTAGTGGCATAAGGCAGCGTCTCGTCTCTAACTGCCTGAAAAAGAAAAGCTTTTTATTTTCTGGTGTCGACGTCGGGACCTTTGGACGTAAACGGATCACCTATGAAAACGCTCACACGTTGCCCCTGGTGCGGAAGTGATCCGATTTACATCGACTATCACGACAAAGAGTGGGGCGTACCCGTTCATGACGATAAAAAACTTTTTGAGTTTCTGGTGCTGGAATCAGCGCAGGCAGGGCTAAGCTGGCTGACCATTCTCAAACGCCGCGAAGGCTATCGCAATGCCTTTGCAGATTTTGACGCAGAAAAGGTGGCGCGTTTTTCGGAAAAGCGTGTGGCAAAACTCTTGCAGAATACTGGCATTATCCGCAATCGCCTCAAGGTGACGGCGGCAGTGTCCAATGCCAAGGCGTTTTTGAAGGTGCAGCAAAAATATGGATCATTCAGCGACTACAGTTGGCGCATTGTTGATGGCCGCACAATCGTCAACAAGTGGGAACGCTTGGATCAGTTGCCTGTCACATCAAAAGAATCCGATGCTTTCAGCAGAGATTTGAAAACGCGCGGTTTCAAGTTTGTGGGGTCAACAATCATCTACGCGCACATGCAGGCGGTTGGGATGGTCAACGATCATCTCACGAGCTGTTTTCGTTACAAAGAAACTGGCGTCTGTGCCTCTTGATAATGGCAAATCCATTGACCCCCCGTTTTCGCTGGACTAAGCCAGCCCGCATGTGGCTCAAGCAACCCCCAACCAGCACACGACAAGCCGCTTTGTTCACACTGAAAAAATGCGATGGTTAAAAAAAAATGATCGTGTTAACGGAATAGTTGTAATCTCAAGTTATGGTCCATAAACTTACAGAACAAAAGCTCAACCTCCTGATAGCTGAAGGAGAAGGTCTGTCCGTTGAATTCAAACAAAAATTCTCTTCAAAAATCGCGCAAGATATTGTGGCCTTTGCCAATTCGAAAGGAGGCCGCCTTCTATTGGGCGTGGCTGATGATGCCAAAATTGTTGGCGAAAAACTCACCAATTCAATGAAAGCCGAAATCGTTCATTTGGCCAAGACTTGTGAGCCTTCTATCAATGTTTCCACAAACCAGGTTGGTCAAGTTGTTGTGGTTGATGTTCCTGAAAGCGATGACAAACCACACATGTGTTCCGCCGGTTGTTTTAAACGCTACGATGCTGTCACACAAAAACTCACACCGCAGGACATCCGTAAAATTTTGCGGACAGAGGCGATTGGTTATTTTGAATCCAGAGTGAACACAAATTGTCAGTTAAAAGATTTGTCACTCGATAAGGTGAGACGGTTTCTTAAAACAACTGGTGCCGGTGTTACCGCAACTCAAAAAAACTTGCCAGATATCCTTGAGAGTCACAAACTTTTACAGCACAAAAAAATTACCAATGCGGGTATCATGATGTTTGCTCAGGATGTGAGTCAATATATCATGCATTGCCAGATTTTTTTGGTCGCCTATAAGGGAACTGAGGGTATTAATATCTATGACAGAAAAGACGTGCGCGATGATTTGCTCACCCAGTTTGATGAGGCCCTGGCCTTCATTGAAAAACATTTGAATGTCCGTAGCGAAATTCGTGGTAAAAATCGCAACGACATTTATGAAATTCCTCTGGAGGCTCTGCGAGAAGCCGTCACGAACGCCTTGGTTCACCGGGATTACAATATGTCGGGCACCAACGTTCAGGTCGAAATTCATGCGGATCGTGTGGTGGTATCCAACCCAGGAGGTTTGCCCGAGGGATTAACCCTTTCACTTTTGGGGAAAAAATCCATTCGTCGAAATGAAATCATCGCTGACCTCTTTCACAGAATGAACAAGATGGAACGCGTGGGGTCTGGTATTAAACGCATCAAAGGCCTTTTAAAAGATGCCGCACTCCCACCTCCAAAATTCGAGAGCGATTCTTTTTTCACGGTAACCTTCGAGCGGTCGAAGGAATTCAGAACTGTTCAAGAAGAAATATTTCCTGGCACTACCCAAGAAACTACCCAAGAAACTACCCAAGAAACTACCCAAGAAAAAATCCTGGCCTATCTGCAGTCTGATCCAACCGTGACTCGAAAAGAACTAGCCGAGAAGATAGGCATCACTGATGATGGTATTAAATACCATTTGGCCAAGATGACCGGTGATGGGATCGTCCGACATGTAGGCGCAACCAAAAAGGGTCGTTGGGAGATTTTATAATTTTAAAAAAAACCATCACCTGCACTCGCGAATTTCTTTCTGTGTTGAAAGCTGAAAATGATCTGATAGAAATCACAGACGAAGTCGATCCCTGTCTGGCACTGGCCGAAATACATAGACAGGCCGTGGCGGGCAAAAACAAGGCCCTGCTTTTTACCAATGTTAAGGGCACACGATTTCCCGTGGCCACCAACCTTTACGGCTCACAAAAAAGGATCGAGCTCGCCTTTCGCAAAAGCCCCATTGACATCATCAAACAGCTGGTCAGCCTTGTTGAACAGGATTTCCCGCCACGATTCAAAACCCTGTGGAATCGCCGCAAGCTCTTGTCATCTCTGGCACACACAGGCACCAAACACACACGCGTCGCCCCCGTGCTGGCACACAAAATAGATCGAGCCAATCTTAAAGAACTCCCGCAAATCAAGGCCTGGCCTGAAGACGGCGGTCCATTCATCACCTTGCCGCTCGTGTACACACAAAGTCCCACATCACAAAAAGAAAATCTGGGCATGTACCGGATCCAAATCCACGACCAACACAAATGCGGCGTGCACATGCAAATTCATCGGGGAGGAGGGTTTCATTTTTATGAGGCGGAACAACGGAACCAACCTCTCCCTGCTCATATCTATATTGGAGGGCCTCCCGCACTCACCCTGTCCGCGATAGCACCCCTGCCAGAAAACATCAGCGAACTCCTTTTTGCCTCTCTCCTTTTGGGACAAAAAATCAGAACAACCATCGTTCCCTCCCTCAGTCCTTTGCCCCTTTTGGCCGACACGGATTTTTGCATTGTGGGACAAATCCCTCCACACAAGAAATTGCCGGAAGGACCTTTTGGCGATCACTATGGTTATTATTCCAGCCAGCATGAATATCCTTTTCTGAACATCTCCCAGATTTTTCATCGCAACGGCGCCATTTTTCCAGCCACTGTCGTGGGCAGGCCGCCACAAGAGGATCATTTCATCACCAATTATTTGCAGGAAATGTTTGCGCCACTGATTCGTCTGACCATGCCTCAGGTGAAAGCTTTATGGGCCTATGAAGAAGCCGGGGTGCACACCCTGGCCGGAGCCGTTGTTTGTGACCGCTACCCACGTGAGGCCCTGACCACCGCGCTGAGGATTTTGGGAGAAGGACAGCTCTCGCTCACAAAAAATCTATTTGTCACCGATCAGCCTTGCGACCTCAAGAACATCAAAGAGATTCTTGTCTGCGTGTTGGAACGAATTGATTTTGCGACCGATCTTTTTGTGCTCTCCCACACCTCCCAAGACACTCTTGACGAAACGGGTCCCAAACCCAATCACGGATCAAAATCCATTTTTCTGGGCGTGGGTGAAAAGAAAAGGGCCCTGCCAAACACATTCTCAGGCCCTTTGCCATCCCCTTTTTCACATGCGCTTGTTTTTTGTCCCGGCGTGTTGTGTTTGACCGCACCAACCTTTGTTACCGACCAGAATTGTGTGACACGCATCGGAGAACACGCCTGCTTCGATGCGTGGCCACTCGTTTTTATCTTTGATGACGCGGCGCTTGCCTGTGCTTCACCTGAGTCTTTTTTATGGCACGCGTTCACGCGCTTTGAACCCGCCGCGGATATCGGGGCAAAGCGGATCCGAGTTGAAAGACTGCACATTTCGTTCACACCGCCCATGACTGTGGATTGTCGCTGTAAGCCTTGGTATCCGAAAACCCTTGAAAGCGACCCTCAAGTTGTGCGAGGAGTGCAGGGGCTTATTGATCAATATCTGATTTAGAACCTATTCGCAAACCTACTGCGAAGCGGTCTTTTTTGGGTGACACGGTGAGCTGTTTTTTTTGAATCTGAGATTGGACTTTGTTTCGGATTTAAAAATTCAGGTTTCGAATTTCCGGCAACGCCGGATTAGGGGGTCGTTATGCAAAACATCTCTCCAACCATCATATGGGCCATCGTGGGTCTGGGGCTTATCGTTCTCGAGATTTTCACCACAAGTTTTTTTATTTTATTTTTTGGTTTGGGGGCCTTGATTGTTGCCGGCATCAAGCTGTTTGGTCTGAGCAACCTGCCGATCGAACTCGTCATCTTCGCACTGATTGGTGTCTCGGGCATCATCTTTTTTAGAAAAAAGGTGTCTGACAGCTTCAAGAACACCAAGGGAATTCAGATCGACAAGGAAAAAATCATCACGCTTTCCGAAGACATTGCCGCCGGAAAAACAGGATCAGTCACCTATTTGGGCTCTCCTTGGAGGGCCACCAACAAGTCCGCTGACGACATGAAAAAGGGAGAGGACGTCAGGATCGAAAACATCGACGGGGTCACACTCATGTTGAATAAAAAGATTTAACAAATTAACCAAAGGAGACATTTATGGATTTTTTTGCAATTGGCCTGGTCGTGTTTTGCATCATCTTGGTCATGAAAACCATCAAAGTCGTGCCACAACAAAAGGCCTACGTGGTGGAACGCTTGGGAAAATATCACACCACGCTGGAAGCAGGCCTGAGGGTGATCGTTCCCTTTATCGATAAAATCCAATACAAGCACGACCTCAAAGAAGTCGTGTTGGACATCGCGGAACAAATCTGTATCACCAAAGACAACGTGTCCGTCGGGATAGACGGCATCCTGTTCTTCCGTGTCGTGGACCCCAAGGCCGCATCATATGGCGTAGGCAAATTCGTCATGGCCATTGTGCAATTGGCACAAACAACCCTGCGCTCTGAAATTGGCAAAATTGATCTGGACACCACGTTTGAAGAAAGAACCAAGATCAACAACGCCGTTGTCGCCGCAGTCGATCACGCCACCGATGCATGGGGCGTCAAGGTTTTGCGCTACGAAATCAAATCGATCACGCCCCCCAGAGATGTGCTGGACGCCATGGAAAAACAAATGCGCGCCGAGCGAGAAAAGAGAGCCAAGATACTTGAGTCCGAAGGCGATCGCGATTCCAGAATCAACAGGGCGGAGGGTCTAAAACAAGAAGCCATCAAAAACTCCGAGGCCGAGAAACAAAAGAAAATCAACGAAGCCCTTGGTCAGGCCGAGGCCATCCTCTCTGTGGCAAAGGCAACAGCCGAAGGAATCAAAAATGTTGGTGAAGCGGTTTCTCTGCCTGGTGGTCAATACGCCGTGCAACTGCGCGTGGCGGAAGAATACATAAAAGAGTTTGGTCATCTGGCCAAAAACACCAATACGATGATCATTCCTGCCAGTGCCAGTGATTTGAGTGGCATGATCGCCACCGCCATGTCCGTCTTTGACAAGGTCAAAACAGAGGATGTTGCCAACAAGCTGACGCGGGTATGAAGAAAATCGTCGTCCTCACACTGCTCCTCGTTCTGCTTTGTCCCGACGTCTTTGCCGTTGAGCCCAAGGTGAAGAAAAACAGGTTTTTTGACGCCATCAAAGAATACGCCTCAAAGGACTTGGCCCTCAATGATGTGCTGGAGTTTTCCTATTTCGACATGGGAGAAACCAGTCTCATCAACGACACAACCGACGAGGGTTTGTCGCCACCAACCCAGGACCTGGATAGCGAAAATACTGACGAAGCAGTCGCTGTGCCTCCCACGGATGTATTAAGTTCTCAACAAGAGATCAAAAAAGCGATCGATCAATTGCCCAAGCTTTTTTATGTGAGTCTTAAGAATCACATTGAACGACAAAGGGTCCCTGTGAACCTTTATTCAGGGGAAGGGCCCGGCTACACCAATCCACTCAAACTGTACATCAAGGTCAAAAGGATTCACCTGCTTCCGCAAGTCACTACAAAGCAAGGCGCCCGTGAACAACCCATTGAGTTGAGAATTTTTGGACAAATCAAGGAGAAGAAAACAGATCAGATTCTGGTCAAGTTTTACGACGCCACCACCAGCTCCTTTACCCTGGGAGAAGACGAGGCTGAGAGAGCGCTCAAAAACTTGTCACAATCACTGATGGGCGATTTGGCACAATATCTCAAAACATATTATTGACATGAAAACCATTATCTTTCTCGATGCCGGATCCTTTGACTACACGGGCGTGGACCTTTCTGGCATCAGGGCCTTGGGCCGCTGTCTCACCTATCATTCCACAAAACCGGAACAGGTTGAGAGCAGGATTCAAAAGGCCGATGTGGTGATTGTCAACAAGGTGGTTCTGGATAAGACACATCTGGAGAATGCAAAAAAACTTCAACTGATCTGCGTGGCCGCAACCGGTTATAACAACATCGATCTCAATGCGGCCAAAAAATGCGACATTGCTGTCTGCAACACACCCTATTACTCTACACGCTCGGTCGTTGAACACACCCTGATGTTTTTGTTCGCACTCTCGCACAGACTCATTGAGCATCACGAGGCCTGTCAAAAACTCAAATGGAGTCGCTCCTCAACCTTCAACCTGACTGCCTTTCCTTTTTCCAACCTCAACGGCAAAACCTTGGGGATCGTGGGTTATGGCGCCATTGGAAAATCAGTGGCTCGTCTGGCAAAACATTGCGGCATGAACATTTTGGTCGCAAAAATCCCGGGGAGAAAACACGATCGAAAAACAAAAAGAACGCCGCTGAAAACCGTGTTGCAACAAAGCGACTATGTCTCGCTTCACTGCCCCTTGTCTCCCCTAACCACCAGGCTCGTCAATCGCGAAACCCTGTCACTCATGAAACCCACTGCGTTTTTACTCAATCTGGCCAGAGGGCCCGTGGTTGACGAAACGGCCGTCGCCTTGGCACTGCTCGACAACCAGATCGCCGGTTACGCCGCGGATGTTCTGTCGCAGGAGCCTCCCAAAAAAGACCACCCTTTTTTCGACAAACAATTAAAAAACAAGATCTTCTTGACACCTCATGTTGCCTGGACCAGCAGGGAATCACGGCAAACCCTGATTGACGAAATGGCGAAAAATATTGAGTGGTTTTTTCGGGGGAAAAAAAGAAACAGGGTTGTGTGAAATGAGTGCCCAGAGCCGGACTCGAACCGGCACAAGGTTGCCCTCGGTAGATTTTGAGTCTACTGCGTCTGCCAATTCCGCCATCTGGGCATTATCAGCCCCCGGTTGCCGGTGCAAAGGGGGTCAGCGATTTGGCGAGGGGGCCTATCTCATCAAATGTATTATTAGTCAAATGAACTTTGAAAACCTTGAAAAACCCTTGCCCACAAGCATGGTTTTGTATAGGGCATTGCGGCATATGAAAAAATTCCTAATATCTGCGGCTGTACTCTCCCTTTTTTTGTCTCCTTTTGTTTTGGTTTCGTGCGCCAAAGACAATTCTTTTTCGCTGACCAAGCTCAATCAGGAACAGGACATCAGTGTCTGCCAAACCCTCCTTAAAAAGAAAAAATACAAACAGGCCCTCTCCTGTTTTGAATCTGTCAAATCGCGGCACTACGGCCAGGACAAGGGTGCCGTAGCCGATCTGGCCATCGCCGATACCTACTTCAAGAAAAAGGAATATCTGGTTGCCGCCGATGCCTACAGACTGTTCATCGAAGCCAATCCCTTTCACGCAAAGGTGCCCTACGCCTATTACAAGGAGGGGCTGAGCTACCTCAAAGAAACCCCCAAAGCCATTGACCGCGACCAAACGCATCTCGACCAGGCCATCTCTGCCCTACAGACAGTGGTAAGGCACTACGCCCAAACGCCCTACGCCAAGATTGCCCAGCCCTATTTGGCCGACGCCAGGCTCAAACAAGCCCGAAAACACTACTACATCGGCCAATTTTATTACAAAAACCGGGAATACCTGGCCGCCATCCCGCGATTTCAAACCATCATCACAGATTATCCCAAACTTGGCCTCGACGAGAAAAGCTTTTATTACCTGATCGGCTCTTTGAAAAAAACCGGGCAAAAAGAGCTTGCGTTAAAATTCGGTGAGATATTTAATCAGCACTATCCCGACAGCCCTCTTGCCAAAAAACTGAAGGCAGATTAACCGCGCAAACACCAAAGGAAGTCACATGAGAGACATCTATCAACTCATTCAAGAAGGAAAATATTTTTTCAAGACACAAAAATACAAAAAAGCGGAAGAACTCTTCAAAAAAGTTGTGGCCCAAAAAAAAGAGTACGCCGATGTCTACAATTGCCTGGGAATCATTTCCCACGAAGAAGGACGTTATGGTGAAGCTATCAAAAACTTTAAAAAGGCCCTGCAAATCAATCCCCGCTATACGGAGGCCATGCTGAATTTAAGCATCTTGCACAACGATCTGGGCGAATACGAAAACGCAAAAAAACTGGTCAACCGCTCCCGCAAGGATGCCAAGGCCAAGAAAGCCGAGATGGATCCATTCATCAGGTCCAAGCTGGCCAACAAACACGCCGAAATAGCCGATCGCTACAAGGGTGTGGGGCTTTACAACGAGGCCATCCTTGAGTACAAAAAAGCCTTGGAGCTCGAAAGTTATGCCGATATCCGCACCAAGATGGCTGTGTGTCTGCGTGAAAATGGCAATACCAAAGGCGCGTTGGAAGAACTCAAAAAGGCCATCAAGACCAACAAGGCCTTTGCCGACATTCACATCCAATTGGGTATTACGTATTACTCCCTGGGCAAAAAAGATGAGGCCAAGAAGGTTTGGAAGGCGGCCGAAAAACTGTTTCCCTCCAACAAAACGATCAAGATGTATCTGCGCTTTACAGACAAATGATCTCTCTTAAAAATATGACGAAGTCCTTCGGGAACGTTCGTGCTGTCAACAACCTCAGTTTTGACATCGCTACCGGCGAGGTTGTGGGTTTCGTGGGACCCAATGGTGCTGGCAAGTCCACAACGATGAGGGTCATCACCGGTTATCTCGCTCCCTCCTCGGGGGAGGTCACCATCAATGGCTTGTGTGTACAACAAAACCCCCTCAAAACCAAGGCACAGGTAGGCTATCTTCCCGAATCGTCTGCCCTCTATGACGACATGTTCACAATTGATTTCTTGCGTTTCGCGGGGGGAATGCGTGGCTTGGACCGAAAGAAACTTAAGCAACAGTTGTCCTGCGTCATCGAACAATGCGACATTGCTTCGATCTTGGACCGCAAAATGGGCACCTTGTCAAAAGGGTTTCGTCAACGGGTTGGCCTCGCACAGGCTTTCTTGCACGACCCGCCCGTTTTGATCCTCGACGAGCCTACGATTGGTTTAGACCCCAATCAGGTCGTGCAGATCCGAACCCTCCTGAAAAATATTGGCAAAACAAAAACTGTCTTGTTGTCTTCACACATCTTGTCGGAACTGACACAAACCTGTGATCGTCTGCTCGTGATCCACAACGGCTCACTGGTGGCCCAAGGCACAGCGGATGAATTGCGTCAGAAAACCCAGGAACAAAACCAATACCACATCTGCCTGCGCGGTAATCTGACCGACATCGAAAATATCATCCGTGCCTGTCCGTTCTGTCTTTCGTTGACGGTCACGAGTTCACAAGACGACAAACATCACGTGGCTGTCGTTTGTTCCGACGCGCATGATCACAGTGAAGATTTTTTTCAGTTGGCCGTCGCGAACAACTGGCAACTGAACACCCTCACAAAAAACCAGTCCTCGCTGGAATCTGTTTTTCAGGAGCTCACACAATGAACGCCATTTGGACACTGGCCAAAAAAGAACTCAAAGACCTCTTCGGCTCACCTGTTGCTTACGTCTTCGTTTGCATCACGTTGTTTGCCAGCTTCTGGCTTTTCTTTGCCCAGGTCTTTGTGGTGGGACAAACCAGTCTCAGGGCTTTATTCGATTGGCTTCCCGTCCTGTTCACCATCTTTCTCCCTTCTGTGACCATGGGGGCCTGGTCTGGAGAAAAAAAATCAGGAACTTTGGAAATTCTGCTCACCCTGCCCGTAAGTGAAACCGCTTTGGTTCTGGGCAAATTTTTAGCTTCGCTGTTTTTTTTGGGCTTTCTCCTGGTCCTCACACTGCCACTCCCCGTGGTCTTCGCCTATCTTGGTGATCTGGATTTTGGGGTCGTCATCACGAGCTATGCCGGCAGCCTCCTCCTCGGCGCGACCTATCTGGCCATCGGCCTGTGGCTGTCATCTCTGGTCAAACAACAGGTTTTGGCTTACGTGCTGACCGTCTCTGTGCTGCTTTTTTTCTTTGTGCTGGGGCAACCACTGATACAGGCCTATGTGCCAACCCACCTGACCTCTTTGCTTGATTATCTTTGCCTCGGAACTCATTTTGAATCTTTGGAAAAAGGAGTGCTCGACTCGCGTGACCTCATCTTTTTCTCAAGCCTCCTTGTCTTGTTTTTGTATTTGAATGTTCGTGGACTGAAACAGGGCCGCACGAACACCACAAACAAACGCTACGCCGCCAAATTATCAGCACCTCTCTTTTCGCTGTTCCTGCTCATCATTTTGTCTGGCCTGAACACCTTGTCATCACAATACCCTGTGCGCGTGGACCTGACACAGGAACAAGAGTTCACCCTTTCGGCGACAACGCGGGAACGGTTGCACCATCTCGAGGATCAACTCACCATAAAATTCTATTGTACACAGAATTTGCCCGCAGCCTTAACCTCCCTGCACAACAGCATCATTGATCTCCTGAAGGAAATGAAGGCACAGGCAAAACAGCCCATCGTCATCAACACCATCAACCCACAACTCAATGAATTGACCGAACAGGAAGCGCTTGAGTTGGGGATGGTTCCGCTGGAACTCAACATCAAGGAAAAAGACAAAGTCGAGCTCAAAAAAGTTTATCTGGGGCTGGCACTCTATTACCGCGATCGTCGCGAAAGCATTCCCGTCGCCGCGCAAATCCCCACACTGGAATACAAGCTCAATCTGGCCTTGCTCAAACTCACGCAGGACAAGTCGCCGCGTGTGGGACTGCTGATAGGCCAGGACAAAAATCAATACAGTTTTCTCGATAGGTTCATTTCCGAAATCGGAACTCCCGTGGAGATCGACCCACAGACAACCAATCTTGCCGCCTACGACCTCGACAGCTTTTTGCTGGTCGCTCCCGACCACCTTGACAAAAAAATCCTGTCTCAAATCGATGCTTTGATCGACAGTGGGCTCTCGGTGGCAATCTTCTCTGGCAACACCAGTGTCAACGATAACTTGCAAGCCTCCATCATCGCCACGGGCCTGGATGACTGGCTCGAAGACAAAGGACTGATGATTTCCCAAAAACTCCTGGTCGACATCCTGCAAAATGAACAGGCTCTTTTTCAACAGGGAGCCTTGCAGGTTTACAGAGACTACCCTTTTTGGATCAAAACCATGCGGGCCGACGTGAATCCTGAGCACCCCATCACCAATTCCATCGAGGAAATCCTGTTCCCCTGGACCAACGCCCTGCTCATAGCCCCACAAGATAATCCAAAATGGGAAATTGACGAATTGGTGCGCTCGTCGACAAATTCTTTTTTGCAACCCGAGGAGACGACCAACGTCGCACCAGACTATGTTCAAACCATGACCCAACAACCCACGCTGGCCAATTATCCCCTGTCTGTCTCTCTCACGAATAAAACAAACCCTCACGCAGGAAAAATCTACGTGACCAGCACGCACAATTTGATTCAAGATATTTTTTTGGAACAAGCTCACGCCAATGTGCTGTTCTTATCGAACATGCTGGAGCACGCCACGTGGGGAAACAAACTGATCTCCCTGCGCACGCGCGGCAAAACCACCCGCCCGCTCAAAGAGCTGTCACCTCAAACCCTCCTCAGCATCAAGTGGGGACATCTGGCAGGAATCCCCCTGCTGGCGATCCTGTTTGGACTCATGGTCAACAAACTGTGGTCGGTAAAACGAAACAGCAGCATCAAACAAATATCTGTTAAGGGGTCGCAGTCGGATACACTGTCTCCAAAATAATTTTCGCCACGGCGTCTTTGCCCTGTTTGGGAATGATGACTTTGCGCCCACCGCTTGAGATGAGCGTCACCTCGTTGTCATCGCGACCGAATCCAACATTGTGTTTGTTGATCTCGTTTAACGCGATCCAGTCGAGGTTCTTTCCCCTGAGTTTTTTCTGGGCGTACGCCGCACCCTTATGCGTTTCGGCGGCAAAACCAATCAGGGTCTGATGCGGTTTTTTTAACTGCCCCAGTTTTTTGAGAATGTCCGGGTTCCTCACCAATTCCAACAACATCGTCTCACCGGTTTTTTTGATTTTCCTGAGGGATTTTTTTTTCACACGATAGTCAGCCACAGCCGCAACCTTGAAGACCAGATCACACGATGGAAAAACGCTGATCGCCTGACGATACATTTCGCGAGCCGTTGTGACAGCAACAAACACCACCCCTTCTGGCACAACCAAATTCGTGGGTCCCGAAATCAAAACCACCTGATGTCCGGCCTTGACACAGGCTCGCGCCAAAGCGTATCCCATCTTCCCGCTGGAATGATTTGACAAATAGCGGATCGGATCTATGGGTTCCTGCGTGGGACCGGCTGTGATGAGAATTTTTTTTGGTTTTGGCATAATGAATTTTGCGGACGGCCGGGACTTTAAACGGTTTCGGGTTTTTTTGGCAAATGAAAAAAACAAACCTCTTTCTTGCCCTTTTGTTTTTATCCTGTCTGCACTGCCTGGGTCCACAAAAGACACTCCCTGAGTACTCCCGCGAGGTTGCCCGCGTGGATGACGCCGTGATTGAGGAAGAGTTGTTGCGATTCAAGATGAGGCTTGAGATCAACAAATTGCCTGACGGCATCTTCCAGGACATGAATCCCACCCTGCTGGTCCAAAACCCGGATTTTCGCGAACTTTTGCAGTCCACTCTCAATAAGATGATTGATGATCAGGTGGTCATCGCTTACGGCAAAAAAAAGGGGGTTGCCATCAGCCTTGAGGAACTGGCCGAAAAACTTAACGAGAGAAAAAAACGCGTTGATACCAAAACGCTCGACACTTTGTTATTAGAACACAATATCCCTTACAGCCGTTGGAAACAGATAGTTGAGAACGAAATCAAGGTCCAATATGTTCTAGACCAGGAATTCGCCAAAGACCTGGTGATCAGCGCCAGCGAGATCCGCTCATACTACACCCAAAATGAGGGGTCCTTTGTTGTTCCCGAAAAGGTTCGTGTCAGACACATTGTCACTGACACCCTCGAAAAGGCACATGAGGTGCACGAAAGACTCCTCAAAGGTGAGAATTTCGCCAAAATGGCGGTCAACCATTCCCAGTCACCAGATCGCACAAAAGGTGGTGATCTGGGGTATTTTAGCAGAGGAAATTTTCCCAAAGAATTCGACGACACCTGCTTTGGCCTGCAAAAGGGTGAGATCAGCCCAATCGTCAAGAGTGATTACGGGTATCACATCTTTAAACTCTTAGACAGACAGCCTCCCGGACGAACTTCTTTGCTGGAAGCCTCCTCTGTAATTTATCAGAAATTGTTTGAGGAAAAGCTTAATAAAAAATATGGTGAGTGGATCACGCACGCACGAACAGAAGTCACCATCAACACCAATACCGAAACCCTTAAAGGTTTCTTTTTATGAAAAAAACTTTTCTCTTCACTTTACTCTGTTGTCTTTTTACCCTCAGCGCGACGGCCATGACCATTGACCGCATTGTGGCCAAAGTTGGCTCCGAGGTCATCACGCTCAGCGATCTCAAACAGGAGGGGGCCGAAAGAAAGGCCTATCTGATTCATACCCAGGGCCCACAAAAAGGGGCTGAGGCCTTCGCCAGGTTCAGTAAAAATCTTCTGGACGAACTCGTTTTGGAAAAAATTCTTGAATCGGAAATTTCCAAAAACAGTATCGAGATCTCGGACGCGCAGGTCGAACAGGAGCTTCAGGCCCAGCGCAACAGAAAACAGTTGGACGAAAAGGCTTTTGGCGAGGCCCTGAGCCGCTCCGGACTCACTCTTGCCGAATACAAAAAACGCCTGCGTCTAGACCTCGAGAAACAAATGTTCATTCAGAAAAAAATCGCCCCGTTGATCAATGTTTCAGAATACGATTTGCAGCAGGAGTACCAGAAAAACATTCTGAATTATCAAACCTATCGCAAACTGCGTTTCATCGAAGCCTTCTTGACGATCGACACATTTCCAGACCAGCAGAAGATGCTGGAAACAGCCAACAACATACAGGCCGCCCTCAAAGCGGGTCAAACACCTGCACAGCTCATCAAAAAACATTCTTCTGGGGCGTTCGCACAAAACGGTGGTGATTCCGGTTTGGTGGAGAGTTCCTCTCTGCGACCTGAAGTGTTGTCCATTCTGGATTCCTTGAAAAACGGTGAAACCAGTGAGCAGCTCACCTTCCCGGGCGGGATTCTTGTGTTCAAACTCATTTCCAAAGCCGAACCACAACCGCTTCCCTTTAACCAAGTTGTCAACCAGGTTCGCATGCGGTACTTCGAATCCATCGTCGATTCCGAACTCAAGAAATATCTGCTCTCAGTCAAAGACAAAACCTATGTCGAAATTTTGTCCCGCTAACAACATTGCTGTGACACTGGGCGATCCGTTGGGAATCGGACCAGAAGTGTGTTTCAAGGCACTGCTTAGTCCACGCCTCCAACAGACTACCCGTTTGACTCTCATCGGCCCCCTGGGGCTGTTTGCCACCGACCCTCGTTTGAAAGAGCTTCGACAAAAAAAGAACATCCTTCTGGTCGATACCGCGGCTGGTCCTTTGAGCCGTCTCCGCATGTCCCCCAAGACAGCCGGCTTACACGCTTTCCTGGCGCTAAAAAAAGCCGTTGCCCTCATCAAGAACAAACAGGTCTGCGCTCTCGTCACAGGGCCCATTTCAAAAGAAAATGTCAAATTGGCCGGCTTTGCTTTTCCGGGACACACCGAATTTTTATGTACAACTTTCAACGTCAGTGATTATGCCATGATGTTGTTCAATGACAAATTACGTGTTGTATTGACCACAATTCACATTCCCCTCAAAAAAGTGTCCCCCAGTCTCACGAAACAATCAATCGTGACAAAACTTGCCTTGACGGCCCGTTCTCTCAGGCACCTGTTTGGCATACCACACCCCACAATTGCTGTTTGCGGCCTCAACCCACATGCCGGTGAAAATTCGCTTTTCGGACAAGAAGAAAAAACAATCATCACCCCAGCCATCAAACAGTTTCTCAAAGAGAAGCTAAACAAACACACTGCTGTCCTCGGGCCACTTTCTGCCGACACTGTTTTTGCATCAGCCATCAAAGGACAGTTTGATGCCGTGCTCTGTCACTATCACGACCAAGGCCTTATCCCGATCAAGCTCATGGGCCTGGAGCATGCTGTCAACATGACTCTGGGCCTTCCTTTCGTGCGCACTTCTCCTGCACATGGCACCGCACCTGACATTGCTGGCAGAAATTTGGCCGATCCTTCCAGCATGCTCGCCGCCCTCAACGCGGCAGTTGCTTTTACACAAGGCTCCTAATATGATGCCCACAGGAAGCCCCCTCAAATTTGGCAAGGAATCCTTTTCATGTACACATTAGAAGATATTTTAGTCAGTGCCGGTCTCGTTACCCCCGATCAAATGCTCATCGCAAAAGAGTCGCAAAAAAATCTGGGCGATCCCCTGGAACAGGTCTTGATCGAACGCGGGTTTATTAACGAAACCCTGCTTCTCAAAACAATTGCCAAGCACATGAACACATCGTACGTTTCATTGGGGCGATACAAGTTGGACCCACAAGTGCTGGGATTGTTACCGGTTGATGCCATCAAAAAATTCAAGGCCATCCCCTTGTTCAAGATCGAAAACAAGGTCACCGTCGCCATGTCCAACCCGGCTGATCTCGATGCGCTCGACAGCATTCGGATGTTGCTCAAGTGCGATGTAGAACCTTTCTTTGCACTTGACCACGACATTGAACGCGTCATCAAGGAACAATTTCGCGGCCAGGGCATCACCCTCAAGGAAATTGAAACAAAGATCCAACTCATGACCACCGAAGACGAAGTGGTGCCCAACACACAAACCGAAAAGCTCGCAAAAGAGGCCTCCGGTGAGGCTGTCGTGAACGCCGTCAACAACATCCTGCTGCAAGCCCTCGAAGACGGCGCCAGCGACATTCACCTGGAACCATCCCGCAGAGGGTTGTTGGTGCGGCTCAGACTCGACGGTCTGTTGGAAGAATTCACAACACTACCCAAAAACATTCATTTACCCGTCATCAGTCGCGTCAAAATCATGAGCCATATCGATGTGGCAGAATCGCGTCTGCCACAGGATGGGCGATTTCGTTTTCGGGTGGGAGAAACAGAAACTGACGTTCGTGTGGCGACCTATCCCACGATGTTCGGCGAGGCCGCAGCCATCCGCCTTCTCAGCAAAGGTCAACTCATCACTTTGGAACAGCTTGGTTTTCAGCCAGAAGACATGCTCAAATTTGCCGGTCTCATCGCCAAACCACACGGCATTCTGCTCGTCACGGGACCAACGGGCTCAGGCAAAACCACATCGCTCTACGCGTCTTTGTTGCGAATCAATTCGAAAGACAAACACATCCTGTCCATTGAAGACCCCGTGGAGCACGAAATAGAGGGAATCGATCAGCAACAGGTTAACGTCAAGGCCGGTATGACTTTTGCCGCGGCTTTGCGCGCCATGCTCCGACAGGATCCCGACGTGATCATGGTGGGTGAAATACGCGATCTCGAAACTGCCGATATTGCCATGCGTGCCGCCATGACAGGCCATTTGGTGTTATCAACCCTTCACACCAACACGGCAGTCGGCGCCATCTCGCGCCTCATGGATTTGGGCATCGAGCCTTACCTGGTCAGTTCCAGTCTCATTGGAGTGCTGGCACAACGCCTGGTGCGACGCATTTGCCATCATTGCAAAGAAGAAACAGTTATTCCTCAGGACCAGCTCAAAAGACTTGGAAAAAACATCGCGATCGAAAAGGCTTTCAAGGGGGCTGGTTGCAAATTCTGCCGCAACACAGGCTATTCAGGTCGTGTGGGGCTGTTCGAAATCGTGGTGGTCACAGAGGAGATCAAAAACCTCATCGTCGCAAAGGCCCCTGAGGCACTCCTTATGGAAAAACTCCTTGAGTTGGGACACAAGACAATCATACATGATGGCCTGAAAAAAGCGAACCAAGGACTCACGACCGTAGAAGAAATTCTGCGCGTGACGGCCTCAATTTAAGGGCAGCCTATTACTCATGCCAACCTTTTCGTACAGAGCCAGAAATGATGATGGCCAATTGATGACCGGTCAGATCGATGCTGCGACCGAGAAAGACGCAAAAATCATGCTGGTGGGGCAGGGTCTCATCCCTGTCAGCCTTGAAACAACCGCAACGGAGGTGAGACTCCCCTTGTTTTGGAGAAAGAGTCGCAAGGCACAGACCAAGGAGCTCATCGCCCTCACACGACAGTTCGCGGCCTTGTTCAAGGCGGGGGTGTCCATGGACCGAATATTATATTCCCTCATCAAACAAACGCAGAACATCGATCTCAAAAACACCATGATGCAAATCCAGGAAGACGTTTCACACGGCGCCAGCCTCATGACCGCCTTCGCAAAACACCCAAAATATTTCAATGATCTGTACGTCAATATGATCAACGTAGGAGAACAGGGCGGCGTGCTGGACCACACCTTACGCACGCTGGTTGACATCCTCAAAAAGGAATACCGCATCATCAACAGCATCAAGTCCGCCACACTGTATCCCAAAATTGTCCTCATCACCTTCCTCGTCGTCGTGACCTTGCTCATGATGTTTGTCATGCCGGGGTTTGCCGACTTCTATGCCGGTTTTGACGCCAAGCTTCCTCTCCCCACCATCATCATGATGACCATCAGTGATTTTTTTGTAGATTACTGGTACGTCTTGCTGGCGATCGCCATCACCCTGTACCTTGCCTATAAAAAATACTCTGCGACGGAAAAAGGCAGTTTTCAAATTGATGGTTTAAAATTCAGGCTTCCCGTCTTTGGCCACCTCAACCTGATGGTGGTTAACGCGCGGTTCGGCCATTTGATCGCGTCACTCTATAGCAGTGGTTTGACCTTGGGTCGCGCACTCACAATCGTGGGCAACACCATTGGCAACAAGGTCTACAAAAAAGACATCGATATGGTGAGAGAGTCCATGAATCAGGGGGCTTCTCTTTCGGACGCCATGAAGAATTCCAAAAGGTTCACTTCCCTCATGATTGAATCTGTGAGTACGGGCGAACAGTCCGGATCTCTCGATGAAGTCTTGAACACCACCGCGGAATTTTATGACGAAGAGGTCACAGACATCCTGGATCAACTCACCACACTCATTGAGCCCATTCTTTTGTTCGGGCTGTTTGGCATGATCGCGCTGTTGGCCTTTGCTGTTTTTCTGCCCATCTGGAAGACCACACAATTGATCCTGCCCCCCCTCCAATGACTTTCCGTAATCGGTCACTCATTGGAGCGTTTTGATTTTTGGGGTGATACGGGGAGCTATTATTTTGATGCGGCCTGCGGAGCAAGCCCCGCTTGCGAAGAGCGTCAAAAAATAGCGACCCGTAGCAGGACCCGAAAAGTCAAAACGATCCGCTCACTAACGGATTACGATTTTCCAAAAGAACATTTTGACAGGCTGTGTTTTGTTTTGTATTGCTAAGAGACTAGTTGTTTTAATTATCCTATTAACATTTTTCGAGGATTTTATGGAAACGAACAAAAAACGTCGCGTAGAAGTCGTCCTGACAATCCTGTTGGTTGTGATCGCGTTGGTTGTTTTTGGACTTCGGGTCTTTAGCACCAATAAAGCCGATCAGGAGCAGGCCTTGATCGCCGAACTCAAATCAGTGCGCACCTCTGTCCAGCTGTACCTGACCATGAACAAGGCATTTCCTGCGGATCTGAAGGTGCTCACAACCCAGAAATATCAGATCGGCAACAAACAAAGGTTGTACCTCACGGGAGTTCAGGTAGACGCGAACAACAATCCCATCGATTCATTTGGAAACGCGTTTAGCTTTAACCCCAGCACAGGTGAGGTGTTCTCGTCCACAAAAGGCTATGAATCGTGGTAGAAAAAATCTTTAGTGTTTTTTTAACCCCCAAAGGAGGAACTTTCGTATGAAGAAACAAGACGGTTTTACGCTCATCGAGCTCGTATTGGTCATCGCACTGTTGGGCGCTTTGGCCGTGTCGGCCCTTCCCAATATTTTTTCCATTTCTTTAACCAGCGCGCAAAACAACGCCCGCGACGCGGTGTCTTCAGCGGTGCAAACGGCCTTATCGTTATACGCGGCCAGCCAGATTTCACAGGGGGCGGCAGAGAGCTATCCTGCAGATCTTGATGGTGAAGACGATGGCATAGCGGCTGACAGAGAACATCCTTTGTTCGACATCATCCTCAAGGGTGGCGTGATCAAAAGCTGGACCAAGCAGGATGATAATTGTTACCAATACACGGGCGGTGCTGGCACTGACGAATACCAGTATGACAGCACAGCTCCAGACCCCGTCGGCACTTTCGTTTACGTTTCCGCTGGTTGTTGATTATGGCCCAACGGGGATTCACAATCATTGAACTGGTTGTCGTGATAGCCATTTTGGGAGTCTTATCTGTTGCCGCAGTAACGATGACCTTCGATTTCAAGCGATCCTACGTAGAAGTTGCCGCCCAAAAGACACGTTCCGACATCGAACACGCACGAAGCTTGGCCATGACGAAAAAAGGCACCATTTACGGTGCCTTTTTTAATGACGCAACCGATACTTACACCGTTTATCAAACGGCCATCGCAACGCCTGTAGAAGACCCCCTTACCAAACAAAATCTCATCGAGAATTTTTCAAAATGGTCTGGCGTCTCGATCACGGGTGGCGATTATACCGTAGAATTCAATCAACTGGGTGCTCCCACGGTGGGGGGAGGAGGGGGCGTTCAGCTCACTGATGGCACGAACACCAAAATAATTTCTGTCACAGCGGTGACAGGGAAGGTTTCTGTGGAATAATGAGAATGATTGGACCTATATGACCCATCGGACTTATAAAAAAACCTTTCTTCGTCCTTTCGTCCTTTCGTCCTTTCGTCCTTTCGTCCCTCGTCCCTCGTCCCTCGTCCTTTCGTCCTTTCGCTCCCAAGGCTTCACCCTCCTCGAAGCACTGCTCTCCATTGTGATCATCGGCGCGGGACTCATTGGTGTCTTGTATGTGTTCACTGCCGGCACGCGCGGCTCTCTGGTCGCCAATCAGACGATCATCGCATCGAATTTGGCCAGAGAGAAGCTCGATCAGATTGTGGCCAGCAGGGCCAGTGCGGGTTACCCGGCAACGATCGCAACAAATTTTTCCGACGGTGTTTTAGGGGGGGCTTACAGCCCGTACACACGCAATGTCACCATCACCGAGGTGGATCCCGATGACGATGATGACGTGGATGATTTTCTGGATGCATCCGCCGGTTCTGGCTACGCGCGAGTAACCGTCGTGGTCAGTTTTTCTGGCGGTGTGGAGAACGTCAAGCTGGAAACCCTGCTTTCACAGTATACTTTATAGGTCCTATAAGACCTATCAGACTAATAGGACCTATGATAAGTCTTATATGACCTTTATGACCTATAAGCCCCGCGCCCCCGGCTTCACCCTCATCGAACTCGTCCTCACCATCGCCATCATGGGCATCGTGATCGGGCTGGTGGGCCCCATGTTG
>AMFJ01036154.1_pt1 | contig 21042 bp, 19 predicted proteins | sample 427208 | NCBI WGS metagenome assembly AMFJ01 (sample SAMN02954298, study PRJNA114691) | groundwater metagenome | biome: aquatic; feature: subsurface aquifer; material: sediment; isolation source: subsurface aquifer sediment | place: USA: Rifle, CO | collected 2008-08 | reverse complement strand
ACCATTCCAGCAAGTATATTTCCCAATAACCTTAGAGACAATGATAATACCTTAGTCACTTCTCCTACAAATTCTATCAATCCGATAAATAATCATAAGAAGATATCAAATATTTTTCCTAGAAAAGTACCTATGCCCGTGACTTTTGGAACGATACCCAATCCTTTATATCCTATATATTTTTGTATATAATGAATTCCATTTTTTTGAAATCAATATGCTACGGACCAAACCACACAGACAACGGCTATCGTCATATTGAAGAATACATCTGTAGATACTGGTCTGAAATAGAAATGAGAACCTGGAATCACTAGTACAAACATATCTCCTAATAATCCTATGACATTACATCGTAATATATAGATGAAGATAAATACTATGAATTTAATGATTTTTAATGGTATGTCTCATCCTAATTCCTGGAAGAAAGATATGATTCCTTCAACACCTGTATCAATCAGGTTGGTAAATTTATTGTGAGGATTCTTTTTCCTTAGCGATCTATATATACAGACAAATATGATAAACAGTAGAGTCCCTATTATGGAAGCTATCAGTGTCTGTGATATTGATAATCATCGGATATGTATATATTCAGGTAGGATTTTTATCTCTTCCATATACGTACTTTCTTTAAATAAAAAAAAACTATCGTACTAGATATTTTGTCTATCAAGCCACGTTGTAATAATTTGTCTGTCTCTTTCAAGAGATGATGTATTTAAATATGTATTTATCATTAATATTTTTAGAATTCATCTCGTCATTGCGATCCGCATAGGCGGAGAAGCAATCTATTTCTTTTTTTAATATATTTTTTTGCTTCGGATATTTTTTCTAAAAAACGCTTCGCTGGACATACTTTTGGGGGGTGGTCCCCATTTCGGTTCGTTTTGGTTGGTTATTCCATTTGGGTTTGGATTACTATCTCGTGGCATGCATCTGGGGGTACGATTGCTTCTTCATTTATGATTCCCTTCCATTTTCTAAAATGAGTATTTATTTTATTACTTTCTGAATAAAAAAAAGACCTCATGGAGGTCTTTTGACGGAACAGATGTTTGTATTTCTCTTGGTTCAAGTTTTGCTAGAGAATGGAGGCACCTATCGGATTCGAACCGATGAACCAAGGTTTTGCAGACCCGTCTATTAGACCACTCTAGCAAGGTGCCATTTTGGTCGTGTAGCATATATACGAATCCATTTTTTCTTTTCAATTGCAAATTCTTATTATAAATTCTTCATCTCTCTGTCCATCTGCCTTTTCGTGTCTTTTTCTTTGAGGATCTGTTTCTTTTCTACTTTTTTCATGATTCTTCCAATTCATACTTTGAGCTTGATCAAGCCGCGTTTGTTGATGAATATCTCTAATGGGACTATTGTCGTTCCTGATTTGTCCAGTGCTGAAGATATTTTCGCTAATTCTTTTTTTGTAATCAATATTTTTCTTTTGCCTTTGGATTGGTATCCTGGCACCATTATGTGCCCTGTCTTTTCATATAAGGGTATGTCCATATTGTTGATCCATAATTCCTTATTCTCTAATCTGATGATACTGTCTTTGATGTTTACATGGCTTGCCTTGATTGATTTAACTTCGTATCACTTCAAAATGATTCAGACTTCATATTCTTTGTCAATCTGATAATCGTGATACGCATGTTTATTCTTACTTATTAATTTCATAGAAAATGACTAAATAATTGAAATATTTAAAAGTTGGAAGTTGATGGTATTTTTTTTATTTGTTATTTGTCATCTCGAGCTTGTCGAGAGATCCCTTAAAGAGATTTCTCCACTCACGTTGTTCGGTCGAAATGACAACCCTTTCTGCCTTTCCATTATAATTATTATTTAGCATCTACTCGATTCACTTTCATATTTCCTACTCCAAGATTTACATATATATTTACGATCGCTTTTGCTGAATTGAAATTTGTTGATTGGAAATAGTGTCCTGTAAGTGCATCAAAATCTTGTAGTTTAAGCATACCTATGAAATGTTTGTAATACATCATCACTCCTATGTCTTTAGGAATTTCAAATGTCACATTGGCTGCAGCGCCTTGGATTTCAATCTTGTTTCATGGAAGTACATTTCCTACTTTTATGGTGATGTCGTCTATCCCAGCGTGGAATTTGAGCGTTTTCCGTTGAAAGGTATTGAGATCGATGGTATGTAATCAGAGAAAATTCTTGATATAGAGAAGATCAAATGTGGTATTTTTTGGAACCGTAAGATCGATCTTACTGAGGTAGTTTTGAAGCATATTCCGGTTATTGTCTTCATTGAGATTGATATAGCTTATATTTTGGTTTGTACCTGTAGAACCTAAAGACACTAGTAGATTCCTATCAGAATTCCGTGTTCATTTGATTATTCCAGCTGTATTCCCTTCGATATATGAATTTGCTATGAGTGTATTCAGATATAAATTTGTTTCAGTAGTCGTATTTGTAGTTGCAAGGCTGTAGTTGATATCCACTCATCATTTTCGTTTGCTTGATGGGTTGAGTCCTGTGTAAACTTCTATCCCAAAGAGTCCTCCAAAAACCGTCAAAAAAATAATCAATCACAATATCCTTCCAAATATTCATTTGTAGCTTCGGATGATGATCGCACTTAAGATGATGATGATGGGAAATATCTGATGGAGTTTGAAACTATTGATAGAAAGCTGGATGATTCCTGTAGATTCTCCAAGCATGAGAAACCCTATGACAAGCAATGCTATGATTGTCAATGTCCTAAAAAATCCATGAATCCTTTCTTTTTTGTAAGTCACTTTTTCTACGATTTGAATTGTTTGCGGTGGCTGTTGTATAATTTGAATGGTTTGTGGTTGTTGCTGTACGGGTTGTTGTACTGCTTGTGATGGGGGAGTATCTATTGGTATTATTATATCTGCTGGTATTTTTATTTTAGGTGTTGCTTCAGGAGTATTTCCTTTATTAAGATTTTCATCTGGATTTAGACTTTTTCCCAAAGTTTTTTCTACGAAATTTGTTGCTTCAACCATGATAAAATAAATTTAGAATTTAAAATTCAGAATTTAGAAACCAAATAAGATAATTTAGAAACAAACATATAAAAAATAATTTAGAAAACTATGTCTTCTGCTTTGATTCTGATCTGTTTCATATCGTCTCTTGTCCTAAGCGTCACTGTACCGTCTTTTGGATCTAAACTCTGATGATCTACCGTGATGCAGTAAGGAGTTCCTATCTCATCTTGTCTGCGGTAGGACTTTCCTATATTTCCACTGTCATCAAATTCTACCATATAATTTTTGCTTAATTTATTGAAGATATCTCTTGCCATAGCTACCATTTTCTCGTCTTTTTTGACGAGAGGTATGATAGCGAATTTGATCGGTGCGACATTTTTGTGAAATCTAGCAACGACTCTTGATGCTTCATTTCCATTACCGTCAGTATATTTTTCTTCATCGTAGGCGTCTATCATAGTAGTCAAGATAGCTCTTGTCAGTCCTCGACTTGGTTCTATTACATGAGGAATATATCTTTTACCTGTGTGAGGATCATTGTATTGCAGATCTTTACCGGAAAACTGCATATGCTGTTTGAGATCGTAATCTGTTCTATATGCGATACCTTGTAATTCTCCTCGTCCTCGTGGAAATAAGTATTCTACATCACAGGTTCATTTACTATAAAAACTTAATTCATCTTTATCATGATCCCTAAATTTTAGATTATCTTCTTTGATTCCTATTTCTTCGGTTCGTCGTTTTTTACTGAGTGCTTTCCATTCTTCAAACGCTTTGAGTCCTACTTCTTCGTTATTTTCTACAAAATATTCTATCTCCATCTGATAAAACTCCCTGACTCTGAACATGAAGTTTCCTGGGGTTATTTCATTTCTGAATGATTTTCCTATTTGAGCTATTCCAAATGGAATCCTGCTTCTTGTCGTATCTAATATATTTTTGAAGTTTACAAAAATACCTTGAGCTGTTTCTGGTCTGAGATAGATATCAGTTCATTCTCATTCCACAATACCTTGCTGAGTCTTAAACATCAGATTGAATTTTTTTGGTTCAGTCCAATCACATGATCAGCATTTTCCACATTTTATTTTTTCTCAATCAATAAATTTTTTTTGCTGTTCAAAAGTTCGAGATTCTGAAATAAGATTATTAACTCAGTAGAGTTCATTTAAATCTTTTTGATACTCATCATATGCATGTATATATGTATCACTTCCTTTTTTAGAATCTTTTGCTAGTTTCTCTAATTTATTATTTACATAATTTTCAATCATCTTATCTGCTCTTTCTCTAGATTTACATTTTTTACAATCAATCAAGGGGTCTGAAAAACCTCCTACGTGACCTGATGCTTCTCGTACTTTAGGATTCATCAAAATCTGAGAATCTAATCAGATGACATCTTCTCTGGATTGTATGAAATATGTCCGTCGGTTATTTTCTATATTTCTTTTGATCTCAGTTCCATAAGGTCCTAAATCCCGAGCATTTGCCAATCCACCATAAATATCTGATCCTGGATATGCAAAACCTCTTCTTTTTGCTCGTGCAACGATAGTATCTAGATTAAATCACATAATATATTAATTAAAATATTAAAAGATTGGAAAATTAAAATATCAATTGGTCTATATATAAAAAATTTACCTGTATTTTCAATTGCTAATTGGCTAATTATGCGATTTTTGTGATAAGGTGAAAAAAGTCATCCAAAATTTGCATTATTTGTAATTCTGAATATAATTGATTTGAGGAAGAAGGTCTTGTATATAACTATAATGCGATGCGCTACCCGTCTACTTGCTGTATTCTAGTGCCCATTCTATAGGTTCCGTACCTAAAAGTGCTACCAAAAACAAAAATAAAAATCCCTTTATTATTGTAGCATCAAGCTTTTATCTACTACGTATAGTCTTCATTAGCTCTTATGGTATTGTCAAAAACTGGTTTATACCTCTGTGTATATCTTGCTTGCATCGTATTTGCCGCTATCCACCTCGGTGGGTACTCTAATCCATACTTCACTAGTCTAATAGTGATACCGCGATTTTTGCGACGTTTTATGTACGAGTTCCCTTCTTCCTCACCCTATTAAATCGCTTTTATGAGTGGTTTTTTCTTTTACTTGAAAAAACCCGATAAAATGATAAAATAGATAAAAAATAATTTATCAATTTATCGTTATTTATATGACAGATTGCATATTTTGTAAAATAGTTGCGGGGGAGATACCTAGCGTAAAAATCTGGGAAAATGATGAATTTCTGGCTATATTGGATATTTTTCCTAGTGTGAAATGAATGACTTTGGTATTGACCAAACAACATCATGATTCTGATGTACTTATTATGAATAATGAAATGTATACCAATTTTTTTCTTGCTGCAAAAACAGTTGCTACTCTAGTTAAGAACTGATTGTGATTACATAGAATGGCTATCGTAATGGAATGAATGGGTATCAACCATGCACATATCAAACTTTATCCTTTACATGGAGTAGGTGCAGAATGGAAAGAATATCGAGCAAAGGAACCTATGTTTTTTGATCAGTATGAAGGATATATATCTACACAATTAGGTCCTAAGGCTGATATGGATGAACTTCAAAAAATAGCTGAACAAATACAAACACAAACAAAATAAATTTTTATTATTTTGTTATAAAAATATGTGAAACGTTGGTTTGAATACTTTTGATACTTGATGATCTGATAATCGTTTTGTCAGAGATGAAAATACGATAAAAACTTTGGAACAATGGCATGTTATAGATGCAAAACTTAAAAATGTCTATTTTTTCACACAACAACAAATTAATACCGTTTTTGATAAATTTCAGGAACATGACAGTAATGATTTTCATGTTATTGATAAAATCATCAATGATGTAGAACAAAAATATAGGACAATCCCATACGATACTCATATTAACGACTATCTCTATGAAACTTTGATGAGTGTGGAAGATAGACAATCAGAAAATATACAAAATATCTATCAAGACGTGTTTGATCATCCAGAAAAATATATTGATGTTCCCCATAATGATATCATTCATTATAATAATTTTAAAAAACCGAACCAATCTAGTGACGAAGTCATATATGATACTATCAGAACCTATATCGAACAGTATGTTCAAATTTTTTTTCTTATTCATATACATGAAGATATTTCATTGTCTGATACAGGTAAAAAAAAACTGCCAAAAAATATTCAGAATTTTTTGAAATACTCTGAATATAGATGAATCAATTTTTATGTCTTTATACAAAATGATTGACAAATAAAAATAGCTCCTGGAGTGTTTGGTTGATCTACCTGACGTGCTAATGACGCTATTTTTGGAAAAATAATATCTGAATCAGATGCTAAAAAAATTACTTTACCACTTTCTTCTTTATTATCCTTGCACGAGTAGCATGTTATAAAATCTAATAATTCATATTATATACTAAAAGACGACAAAAGTCGTCTTTTTCTTTGTTTTCAAACACATAGTATTGACTTTATCTGCTAAATTTGTATGATAAAATCATAGATTTTTAATGTATCTGATTTTATACTTTTGTTATCATATACGTATGAAAAAATTGTCCCTCCTGTTTTTTGCAATCCTTTCCCTCTCTGTATTATCATGATGTGGAAAAAAAATAGATGATACCGTAATTTCTACAGGTACTGTACAATGATTCACTACATCGTATGTTGTAGGGAATTCTCCCGTATTCCAAAAAGCTTTGTATGGAACTGTCATCGCTGATAGCATAAAAACTATTGTCGCTAATAAATGAGGTATTTTGGATTACATTGATTGTCAACCTGGTGAAACTGTCTATAAGGATACTATTATAGCAAAAATACAAGCCAATCCAGATGATATTACTTATCAAAATACACAGACTCAATTGGATGTTTTACAACGACAATATGATAATCTTGCCTCTGTCTATACCTTGACTGAGGAAACTTTGTTTTCACAAAAATGAATTTTTGAAGATCAGTATGCTAATAATATCCGCTTGCTTGATGATATGCAAGATTCTTTATACTCGAGTACGGGTACTGCATTGTCACAATTGAAGACACAAAGGACTAATCTTTTGCTGGCTCAACAGACTTTGGAACACCAGATGGATGCTGCTGATACGAGCAGAGAAACTCAGCTTGCAGGTATCACTAATCAAATACTTACGCTCAAACAGAATGTTGCAACTTTGTCTAATTCACTTGAAGGTGAAATTTTGTATGCGGGTGTTGATGGTGTCGTTAAAATGAGATCTATCGGTGAAGAAAACAAAGTTGTACCTGGCACTTTGCTTTGTCAGATTACCCCTACAACTCCGTGAAATCTTAGTCTGCAAATATTTTCTTATCAACAATTGTCCTTATGAACCAAAGTACATGTTACTGATGAACAGTGAAAAAAACTTGGTATGTTGATACTTACGTATGAGTATCCCTATAAAGATCCTGCAACACAAAATTATATCTATGAGGTCCCTGTCATTACATCATTTTTCAAAGAATGACAAAAGGTTCTAGTTGTAGTACCCCAATCTGTTGATGATAATCAGTTATGGGTCCCTTTGCAATATATCAGTCCAAGACTTGAAGGTAATCTTGTTAGACGTAAAGCAGGAACTGCTATTGAAAATATCTATGTGACCTTGTGAGATATCAATGATATGTATGTGCAGGTGTTGAGTGGATTGCATGTGGGAGATGAGATAGTGCAGTAGAATTTAGAATTTAGAATGCAGAATTTAGAAAGATAAAAAATTTAGAATTTAGAATGAAAAATAAAAATAATCGATGCTTTTTAAAATTTTAATGATGATAATGATGTTTGGTAAATTAAGAGAGATAAAGACAGGATTGGATAAAATCAGAAGTTGATGGATCAATAGAAATATCGCAGAAGAAATAGCAGAGACTGTTTTGCAGCATTCAAAAAAAGTCGCAAAGGCGGCAAGCATTTATGGGCAACACTTTCCTGATATTAACTTGAAAAAATTAGTCAGTATGGGGAAAACTCATGATTTTCCAGAATATAAGGAAAAAGATTATGTTCCCTGAGAAATAAGCAAGGAAGAAAAATATAAAAGAGAAAAAGCGGTTATGGTAGAATTGAAAGATAATTTAGGTGAAAAATGAGAAGCGCTCTTTGCTATCTGGATGGAACATGAAGCATGAGAGACTCAAGAAGCTCAAATAATCAAACAATTAGATCAACTAGATGCTGCGGTTCAAGCAATGGAATATGAAAAATTATGATATGATAATGTCGGAAATTTCTATCCGTATGCTTTAGCAAGATTAACGGATCCTGTGTTGATCAAGATTTTAGGAATTTTGTTGAAGAGAGAATATCTTGATGTAAATACATATGATCAATATTTTTTTCTTTTGAAATGTAATTGAGATGAAGCAATTTTTAAGGAAAAAATGAAAAAATATACAGATAAAAAATAATTTTAAAATACTATAAAAGCATGATTGAATTTTTACAGAAAAATAAAGTCGCTATCCTCGTAATGACCTTTTTCATATGAATATATGGGGTCATGAGTATTTTGACGATTCCCAAAGAAGCTCAACCGTCGGTGAATATCCCTTATTATTATATCAGCTTTACCTACTTGGGAGCTGATCCTTCCTCAATAGAGGAGCAGGTAGTCATCCCTTTGGAACAGAGAGTCAAATCAGTGACTGCCGTCAAAAAAATAACTTCGTCGTGCTATTATAATTTCGGTACGATCATGGTGGAGTTTGAAAAATCCAAAAGTGATATCGATGCGATGAATGATTTGAAGGCTGTGATAGATCAGGTCTATCCAAATCTTCCTTCTGATGTAAAACTTCCTACGCTTAAAAAAATTGCGATGGGTGATACTCCTGTCTATTCTTTTTCTGTAGCAGGAACATTGCCCACACAAGTGATGTATGATACTCTCAAGCCTTTGGAAGATCAGATCAAATCCATTCCCTGAGTCTCTGATGTCGCTATCATCGGTAAACCGGTCAAACAGGTGAAGCTCACTTTTGATGCTCAGAAATTAACTGTTTTGGATATGGATTTTTCTATGATTGTAAATCAGCTGAGAGGCGCTTTCGTAAAATTTCCTGCAGACAAAAAAGATGTCGCTGGCAAATTATATTCGTTTGAAATCACTAACTATGAAACGAATCTCACGTGATTGATCCAACAATTACAAGATTACGATCTTCTCAATGTCGCTGGCAAAACCATCAAGCTGAGAGATGTCGCCACGGTGTATATCTGATATAAACAACAAGATAAGAAATCATTCGTAATTACCGATGTGAATAGTCTTGATACGCAGAATGCATTATCTTTTCAGATAAAAAAATCTCCTGGATATAGTCTCAATACGTTTGTTGATACCGTTAAAAAAGTGATCAGTGATTATGCAAAAACTACTACCAATCTCAAATTCATAGAAACATTATCTCAGAAAGAAAGCATCCAAAGAACGTATGGATTGTTTATGGAAAACTTTCGAGAAACAGCTCTTCTTGTCTTTTGCATCATTCTTCTTTTCCTCGGATTCAGATCATCATTTTTGATTCTTGTTTCGTTTGTTATCGTCTATCTCGCTAACTTCATCTATCTCAAAGCTATCGGATATAGCTTCAATAATATTGTCTCTTTTGCATTGATCCTGGTGCTGTGAATCATGATTGATAACTTGATTGTAATTACCCAGTGAATCGTTGTAGGGTTGCAAAAATATGCGGGTAATATCCGAGAGGCCATAGCTGATTCCCTCAAAAATTATGGGAAGGCTCTGATCTTCTGAACTTCTACCACCATAGCGATTTTTGTACCTTTATATTTTTGATTGACTTGAATCATCGGTGAATATATCAGAGCGATGCCGGTCACTATCATTTCTAATCTGGCGATTTCGCTTGTAGTCACTATGATCATCTTGCCGGTGCTTGCTCTGTTCTTTTTCAAATCATGACAGGTATATGTTTCACCGCCTTCTCTGTCGTTTCTCGAGAGAACTGGACACAAATTCGCTAATCGATTTCATCGTGTAAATCAAAGAAGAAGCTGATCCAGATCTATTGTTTTCATATTCCTATTATTTTTTGTTTGAGCATTGTCACTTATCCCTTTATGAATCGTAAAATTCTCATTTATGGGAAATATAGATTCTAATAATATTTGGATGAATCTTAAATATGCTCCCGGTATCAGTCTGGCTGATAATCAAGACTATACCTCTAAGGTTGCCAATGCTACGATGAAATATTTCCAAACCGTCATGTCCGGAGTAGTCAAAGATATCTCTATCGATCTCTGACAATGATATTCTCTGCAATGAGCTTGAGGTGCTGGAAATAATATGAGTTCCTTTACGATAAGATTGGTAGATACGACACAAAGAAATAAAAAATCTTTCCAGATAGTCGAACAGATGCAAAAAGAATTGTTGACAGTGCTTAAACAGAAATACGCTTTTCTGCAAGACGCTTCTATCTTTACGGTCCAGGCATGATGAGGTGCAGGTAAAGCTATCACTTTCAGTATCCTTGGTGATGATTATCAAAAAATAAATGATTATATCCAAAAGATATTACCTGATATCAAAGCTATCCCTGGCGTGTTCAATGTCTGAATCTCTATCGAATATACCAACGGAAAGATAGTCTATGTCTTGGATGAAAACAAAGCTAAATCGCTGGGTATCACGAGTACGTCTTCTATTACGAGTCTGCTTGCACTCAAAAATGCTGGATATGAATCTAATGGTATCAAAATAAAAGAATTTTCTGATTTTGGTACTGATGCATTATCGTTGAATGCATTTCTTTCTACTGATATGTCCGTAGAACAGACCAAAATAGGTAAAGTGCCTTTGGATCAAATCATTTCACAAAAAAAATTGTTGCCAGAAATAAATGCTATCACGAGACAAGATGGTAAGAGAAATATCACTGTCCAAGCCGACAAAACTAATAGCGCTGCGTTGAGTGATATCACTTTAGCGATTGATAAGATCATCGAAAAATATCCATTGCCTGATGATCTGCAATATACAAGCTGATGAGATATAGCATCTCAAGCCCAAAGCATGCAAGATTTATGATCAGCGATGCTGATAGGATTGCTCTTGATGATTTTGGTATTGATCGTGCAATTTAATAATATAAAGTATGCTATCGTGATAGTTTCCAGTGTATTTCTCTCTATCTGATGAACTATTGTGATCCTTGCTTTGACGTGATATGATATGACTTTCCCCGCGATGATAGGAATATTCGGCGTGATGTGAGTCTGAGTGAATCAAGCGTTGATCCATCTGGAAGATTTCAAATATTACTATCAGGAAAAATGACTTTCGGTCGTTGACAGTTTCCAGCAGAGTATCGCTGAGAGGTTCATCCCTATCTTCTTGACTAAGGTGACAACCATCATCTGATTACTTATCCTTGCGCTCAAAGACGAACTATTCTGATCTATGGCAATAGCATTTATCTGATGACTTATCATATCCTTCTTCATTACGTTGTTATATATTCCTTCCTTGATGAACTTGGTATCTAGGGAACACTATAAAAGATAATTTAGAATTTAGAATTTAGAAAAAAATAATTTAGAAAAAAATAAAATAATTTAGAATTTAAAAGTAGGGAATGTTTTATATGCTGTTTTGTTTTTGTTATGCTGTCTATAAAAAATAGTGAGATTATAAGTGATATATCTGAATTGTCTGAATTTAAATCTTTTGTAGAAAGTAAAAAAAATGATATCACTAATGTTCTCGTTTTAGAACCTTTATTTCTCAAAGAAACATTGAAAGATATAAGACAGCAAATCGTAAAAGAAAGCTTAAAATATATAGGACAACCTTCTGTAAAATACAGATGACCTGATGTCGGTATGGATGAAAATTGATTTGACTGTTCTGGTTTCGTGACTTTTATCTTAAAAAAATTCGGTTTAAATCTTGGAGATGTAAGACATTCATATGAATATTTTGATGCCCATGGAATCAATGTCCATAATGAATCCAAGCAACCTTGAGATATTATATTCTTCTCTAAAAAATGAATCATTCCCACTCATATGTGAATAGTCATCTCTGATACTTCCTATATTCATGCACCATGAAAAGATGGCACTTGTATTGAAATATCTACAATACAACAAGAATCTATAGTACATACTTCTGATAATAAATTATATGAATATAATCCCATATGATTCAAAAGAATCGTATTTGTTATCACTGAACAACAAAAGAAAAAATGGAATCTTAAGAGGTTTAATAAAATAGCATAATTTTTATTTCATGTTATATGGGATGTCTCTTTCTCGTCTTGATTCATCAGTAAAATTTTGACAATATGTAGCTGTTCCTTCTTTGGAATATGCTAGAAATTTACATGCTGCATTGGATGCTCTCTCTTTTTCTTGTTCTCCTATAGGTAAAGATAAATCACAATCTGTCTCTTTACAGTATACTGAATGATCTTCTGTATATACGCTTGGATGGTATACTCTCTATTATGGTATCCATTCTGTGATTATATCTCATTTTGCTACTGCTAATCTGCGTTGACTCAATCCTGTTTTAAAGACAAATACTTACTTTGCATCAAAGATGCATCTGTTGAGGAAACCCGTACCTTGACTTTGATCTAAATTGTTTGAACATGCGATAGATATGGCTATGCAACATAATGTTTCTTGTATCAAAATATCTTCTGATGCATCTAGTGTTCCTTTCTATATCAAAATGTCTGAAAAATTTTCAGATTGTTTTGTGAGTGTAGATGAACATCATCGTATCTATAACGATGGGTGATGTGATTTTGTTTTTAGATTAAAATAAGAATTTCTTGATAAAACAGGTCAAAAGTGTAAACATTACTTGTTTATACTTTTTTCTTTATTATTGAAAATATTGTACCATGTATCGTACGCACACCTGCTGAGAACTTACAGCTAAACAAGCATGAACCCAAGTGACCCTTTGTTGACGAGTCAATAAGGTCAGAAATCTCTGAGGATTGAGTTTCATCGATCTTCGTGATAGATATGGAATCACTCAAATCACTCATGATCCTGCGAAGTCTCAGGTAGAATTTCCTGACATGAAATCTGAATATGTGGTTCAGATAGTTTGAGAAGTTGTTGCAAGACCCGTAAATATGATCAATAAAGATATGGCGACAGGGGAGATAGAAATAAATGCACTTGAAGTGAAAGTGCTCACCAAAGCTAAACTTTTGCCATTTCCTATCGTGGATGAACCCAATACCAGCGAAGAAAATAGATTCAAATATAGATATCTGGATTTGAGAAGAAGAAAAGTCTTAGATAATATCTTGTTCAGATCTAAGATGACGACTTTCACAAGAAACTGGTTTGTACAAAAATGATTTGTAGATGTACAAACGCCTATTTTTACGGTTTCTTCACCAGAAGGTGCAAGAGATTATCTTGTTCCCTCAAGAATCAATCAAGGACAATTCTATGCATTGCCACAAGCTCCTCAGCAATATAAACAATTGCTTATGGTCGGAGGTATCGATAAATATATCCAGATCGCTCCTTGTTTTAGAGATGAAGATCCAAGAGCGGATAGGCATGCTTGTGAATTCTACCAGATCGATTGTGAAATGTCATTCGTCAATCAGGATGATATCTATGCTGTAGTCCAATGATATCTTAATGATCTCATCCCTACATTGTCTCCTCATAAAAAAATCACGGTTGCCTTCAAAAGACTTACCCATAAAGAAGCGATAGATCAATATGGAAGCGATAAACCTGATCTTAGATTTGATATGCCGCTTGTTGAAATGACACAAGATTTCGCTACTTCATGATTTTCTGTCTTTAAAGATACTGTAACTAACGGATGAACTATCAAAGCGATGAGATTTGAAAATAAGATATTGACGAGAAAAGAAGCAGATGAACTTACGGAAGAAGTGAAAAAGAATGGCGCTAAAGGACTTGCGTATCTCTGTTTTGATGCAGAAGGAGTAAAAGGTTCTATAGCAAAATTCTTCACTCCCGAAGAGATGGATATCATCAAAACAAAAACAGGAGCCAAAGAAGGTGATAGTGTTTTGTTTGTCGCAGATACCTATGCAACCGTTACTAAATCGCTTGGAAGATTGAGAATAACTATCAGAGATAAATATCTTAAAATAAATAAAGATGATTTAGCATTTTGTTGGATAGAAGACTTTCCATTTTTTGAGATGAATGATGAAGGAAAATTGGATTTTGGACACAACCCATTTTCTATCGTAAAATGATGAGCAGAAGCACTAAAAAATCCAAATAAATTAGAAATCTATTCTGAACAATATGATCTTTCCTGTAATGGATATGAAATCCTTTCCGGCTCTATCCGTAATCATGATCCAGAATTGCTTTTGACGGCATTTGAAATGGTCGGCAGAGGAGAGGATGAAATCAAACAGAAATTTGGAGCTATGTATGAGGCATTCCAATTTGGTCCGCCACCGCATGGATGATTTGCAATCGGGTTTGATAGATTGCTGATGATCCTCAAAGATGAAGAAAATATCAGAGAAATCTATGCGTTTCCTAAGTCAGGAAGGGCACAGGATGTGATGATGGGAGCACCATGATTTGTTGATCAGGTTCAATTAGATGAATTACATATCCAATTGAATTTACCAAAAGAAAAATAATTTTATATTCTAATATGTTCGCTTATGCTTAAATGATGAGATATACTTGGATGATGAAGAGCTTATCAAACCCTTAAAAAACTTGCAGAAGAATGAAAAATGGTTACTCTATCTCGTCAAGAAACTGTAAGAATCGATAATCAACTTGCTATTGCACTGAATACTATTAAAGAAGATTTCAGGAAAAAGGAAAGAGATAGTCGAGTCCATGTTCTCAAAATACAATCAACTACTACTGAAGTGTAATCTTTTATATTTATTATTTATATTTTATTATGGCTGCAAGAAAAAGTCTATTAAAGGTTTTTGTTATTATCATCCTCGCTGTTTTCCTTCTTTCTACAGGACTTATCTCTGTATTATATCTTGGAGGCGCTACAAATACTCCTTGAACGGGAGATATCTCTTCATGAGATGCAATTCCTACTGTTCTTTCATGAGATATTAGAGTTCCTGTAGATACTACTATACAAACTTGAACAGATCTTACAGGTACTGATCTTTCTTGAGCAATTAAATAATTTTACTTATTCATGTCAGGCATGAAATTGATTGTAGAACAATGTCAGAGATATGCGAAAATGAGGGCTCACACCGCTACGCATCTGCTCCATACGGAACTTGCTAAGATTTTCAAAACGACGAAACAAGCTGGGTCGCTTGTGGATGAGGATTATCTCAGATTTGATTTCAATGCTGATAGGCTTTTGACTTCAGCAGAGATTCATGATATCGAAAAAAATATGAATCAGATCATCTATGGTGCATCTACTGTAGACGTCAAAGAGACTTCGTATGATGACGCTATCAAATTATGAGCTAAAGCGTTTTTTGAAGATAAATATGGTGATGTAGTCCGTGTTGTCAGAGTATTCAATGCTGACAATGAAACAATTTCTATAGAATTATGTGGAGGAACTCATATATCTAATACCAAAGATATCGGGTGTTTCGCTATTACAGGACAAGAGGCAGTAGCTTCTGGAGTAAAGAGAATCACTGCAGTGACAGGACCTAAGGTTGCATTGAAAATGCATGAAATGCAGGATATCTTGGATACGACTGTAGCAAAATTATGAATCAAGACTGCTACACAACTTGCTGATAAACTTGATAAGACACTCAAAGAATACGATGAGATGAAAGTGAATCTAGAATCTTTGGAAACAAATATGATCAAGAACATCTTACAGTCAAATGCTTTCACTTCAGATAAAAATTTTGAAAAAATATTTACTATCTCTTCTGATCTTAATTTCAAGAACGTTACATTTCAGGCAAAAGGTTTATTTCCTGATACTACGATCCTTATATATACTAAGGAATGAAATTTCCTTATCCTTGCCAAGAAAGGCGCTTCTGCGAAGAAAATAGCTGAAACTATGGGTGTAAAATGATGAGGAACTGAAGGGATGGTGCAAGGAAGAGATGAAAAGATTTTAAAGCTATTCAAATAATTTATGAAAATCGCTTCTCGAAATGTAAATGGAATCCGTGCAGTAACTACTAAAGGATTTTATGATTGGGTCAAAAAGAATGATCCAGATATCATCTGTCTGCAAGAAGTGAAATCGTTTGAGGCACAGCTTCCTCCAGAGTTCCGCTATCATATGACTGAGTATGATCGGATCCGACATGCGGGTACAAGACCTGGATATGCAGGTGTAGCTACATTCTATAAAAAAAGTTTAAAATTCGTTTCCTGAATATCGAAATTTGAATCGGTGGAACATTTTCATGAAGATGGGAGGGTAGTCGAGACGAAGTTCCAGGATTCTTGACCCGCTTCAGCGGTGTTTACGTTATTGAATCTGTATTTTCCAAATGGTGGTGAAAGGGCTGATGGAACTGAAATGCTAAGTTATAAATTAAAATTTTATGAACACTTCATTCATTATATCAACAAGCTCAGAGATACAGGTGAAAAGATCATCACCTGTGGTGATTTCAATGTCTGTCATAAGGAAATAGATATCGCGAGGCCCAAAGAAAACGAAAATTCTATCTGATTTCTTCCTATCGAAAGAGCGGAATTGGATAAACTAGAAAAAAATTGATATGTAGATACTTTCAGATATTTTTATCCTGACAAAAAAGATCAATATACCTGGTGGAGTCATCGAGCAAGTGCTAGAGCAAGAAATGTTTGATGGAGATTGGATTATTTCCGAGTATCTAAAGACGTGCTTCCTCATATCAAAAAAATCGTCCATGAAACTGCGGTAGGATGATCTGATCATTGTCCGATTGTTTTGGAATTGGATGTATAAAAAATAATTATAAAAAAAACCGGCTAGTTTTGACCGGTTTTTTTTTGTTAGTTTAATATCGATTTAATCCATTCGAAAAAGAAGAATCCCGTATTCATTGTAGATGAACCTGTGAGATAATCAGTATATGTTGTATTAGTATAATTACATTTTGCATTGGTTAATGATCCTTTTAAACTTCAGTTTACGCAGGCTCTGAGCTCCACATTACAAGGAAGATCAATAAATCCACGGGGAGCTTTATATGCTTTTACAAACTGTCCGTGTTTGATGGTTTGTCCTCGTGGAGTTTTACAGCTAGCTTTGTTGGGTAATGGACTTTGTTTTATAGCTGGTTGTGTAGTAACTGGGGAGTTCGTTGTTCCTCGGATATCTATTGGTTTTTCTGTTGTATTTATTTTTCCTTGTGTATCGAATTCTGCTCATACATTTATAGGTGTTGTGGGTTGAATATACTCATTAAGCACTTTTTGATTGTAGGAAACTACGGGTGCTTTTGTATATTCATAAATTACACCTTCTTTGCATGAAGCTCAGCTGAATGTTCCTCAAAGTACTCCCTCTGTACACACTCTTTTTTCTATATCACAGATAGTATTTACGTCTGCTCTTTGTTGATATGCTAAGACAAAATCTTTATTTTTAATTTTTTCTTCCCAAGGAGTGATACAATCTAAATTTCCTGTACTCATCGTTCCTGTATCTATTTGTCCTGTTTGTTCATTCCCGATGATTTGTGTAACTTCATCCGGATTGATTAGACTATCTATCATTCCTGTACTGTTTATTATAATTCCTGTATTCATTTCGCCTTGATATGTCGCTTGTCCTGATTCATTTTGAAAAAGATAATCTCGTTGCTGATCAGCTACATTATGCACGAATGCTTCGTCGGTATTCCGTACGAATTGTAGCCCTGTAGTCGGTGCATCCTTTTGAAATATCATAACCATCGCGAAAAAAAGAAGGATAAGAGTAGTGATTCCTTTCTTCATACTTTCTTTGCTGATTGTTTGAATATTTTCCTGGATGCGTTTCATGCTATTTTTTTGTTATTAAAGAGATTTAAGATTCAAGATACAAGTATCAAATAGTAAATCTAGTATCATAAATCGTGTATCATGTATCTATATATGATTATATTCCAAAAAAAAATCCTGTCAAATTTTATTGACAGAATTATTTGACTTTTTTCTTATATGTTAGCTAGTTATGATGCCAGAACCTATGCATTCATCTCATTTGTATGCGACTATGGTCTGGCCTGGGGCAATAGCTCGTTGTTTCTCTTTAAACGTCACTACGATATCTTTTTGCTTGTTTCTTTTGAGAGTTGCTTCTTGTGGCTCTTGTCTGTATCTGATTTTTGCCAGTATCTTTGTCGGAAGGGTATATGATTTTCTGATCCAATGTCGTCCTGTGGTAGCAATAGTCTTATCAAAGAGTTGTTTATCTTCTCTGTCTCCCACTATCACTCTGTTTTTTTTGACATCGGTTTTTATCACATATGCCTTGAAGGGGAGTTTTAGTCCTTGTCTCTGTCCTATCGTGAAAAAATATGCTCATTCGTGTTTACCTACAATTTTTCCTGTGGTATCTACAATGTCTCCTTCTTTTTTTGGAAGTTTTTTGAGTAAAAAATCTTTGATAGGAATGTTTCCGATAAAACATAATCACTGACTGTCCTTGCGTGCAGCATTGGGCAATCATATTTTTTTTGCTAATGCTCTGATTTCTGGTTTAGTATATCCTCAGACAGGAAATAATGATTTAGAAAGCTGAAATTGATTGAGTCCTGCAAGAAAATATGATTGGTCTTTGTTATAATCCACTCATCTGAGGAGTTTATATGTTGTTTTTTTTGTTGCTTTGATTGTTTCAATGCGTGCATAATGTCCTGTAGCGATATAATCAAATCATAACTCCATCGCTTTCTGGAGAAATACATCAAATTTTATCAATGAATTACATAGTACATCGGGATTGGGTGTTATCCCTTGTTGATATCCATTGTAGATATATTCAATTATCTTTTCATTGTATTCTTTTTGAAGATCAAAAGACATAATCTCTATTCACAAAAATTTTGAAACCTTGATGGCTTCTTCTGCATCATTATATGTTGTACAATTTCCACTGTCAGAGACGTAATTTTTCATAAATCATGCTACTACTTCATATCCTTGCTGTTGTAAGAGATATGCAGTGATTGCAGAATCTACTCCTCATGACATTCAGACTAAGACCTTTGTCAAAGTTTTACATTTTAAATTTAAAAAAATTTTTGTCATTCTGAACGTGAGTGAAGAATATATCCTTCGATTTCACTCAGGATGACATTTGTCACTAAATACTATCTATTACACTTATTTTTTCAAACAAAAATACTCTGCCCGTAGACAGAGTATTTGTTTTTTTTTGTTTTTGCTTTTTAAAAAGGTTATTTTTTCTTAGCAACCTTTTTTACAGCCTTTTTAACTACTTTTTTAGCTGGTGCTTTTTTAGCAACTTTTTTCTTAACTACCATTTGTGGTATATAATAAGAGATAAAATGCTAGGTAGAAATTTAACTATTAAAAGTTAAATTTTCCTTGCTACAATTTTTATATGTAAGGAAACGAAAAAAGCAAATGCAATCATGCTTTTTTTAAAAAAATGGTATTTGAATGTTACTAGTTCTTACCTATATATTCATCACATCAAAAAAAATGTAGTTTACATATCGAATATAGTGTATAGATTATGTTATATTTTTAATTTTTTTTGAGGAAGTACCATGTCTTACTCATAAAAGTTATTGTGTCAATAAAAAATAATTTGTCTTTAGAAATGCTAGTTTATACCTAGTTTAAAATGATTTTTATCTTTTGATACCATCAGAAATATATTTTTTGTGGTTTATTTTATATTTTTCTCTGGATCATGATACATGCATCATAGATGCATCCGATATTATTTTTTTTACAAAATGCGATTGCTGCATCACTTTGTGCGCCGGGTTGTAACCAGACGTTTTTTATTCCTATTTTTTTGACTTCTTCCAATATTTTTTCTGTGACTACGGGTTGAGTTACAAAAACAACTACATCTATTTTTTCTTTTACTTCTGAAAGTGTAGAAAAAACCTTTTCTCCCAATATTTCTTTCTCGATTGGATTGATAGGTAGTACCTTATATCCTGCATCTAGCAAATCTTTAAAAACTTTGTATCCGTACTTTTCTTTGGAGTTTGATGCACCGACTATAGCATAAAGAAAATTTTTATCAATCATTTGAAAAATATTAAAAGGTTAAAACATTGAAAGATTGAAAGATTGAAAGATATATGCTATATTAATAATATGGAAATAAAATGAAATATCTGTATTATATAGTATGGTAAGTTTATTTTGGTTTGTGATATGAAAGAAAAAAAACTTATAGCATTTGATCTTTATGATACGTGTTTTAGCATACAAGGTGAACATCTCTGTTATGCACAACTTTTTTCTGATTTGTGAATTTCTGATAGAAGACGTGAATTAAAAAAAGTTTTACTGACTTCTAATACGCCTATAGAAAATATCATTCCCGATATACTTCCAAAAAATAAAATAGATGAGTATTTGTATATATATCGTAATGCTCTTCGTAATGAGATTAATTCTGTATGACTTTTTCCGGAAACATCATCTGTTTTGTTTGCCTTGAAAGAGAGATGATATAAAATAGCAGCAATTTCTAATATCGCTCAGCCGTATATTGAGTCGTTGAATACTCTTTTGCCTCATACTTTTGATTATGAGGTATTATCATGTAATGTCGGTTTGATTAAACCTGATAAAAAAATATTTGATTGTCTCAAAAATATTTCTTGATATCATGCAGATCAAATAGTCATGGTAGGGAATAGTTTGTCTTCTGATGTTCAAGGTGCAAAAAATGCTGATATAGATCCTGTGCATGTAAATAGAGCTTCTTCGTGAATTATCCAGCATAAAGGGTATATTTCTATTTCTAGTTTGGAACAGTTGTTGGATATTTTGAAATAAAAAAATTAACAAA
>AMFJ01002608.1_pt1 | contig 21048 bp, 18 predicted proteins | sample 427208 | NCBI WGS metagenome assembly AMFJ01 (sample SAMN02954298, study PRJNA114691) | groundwater metagenome | biome: aquatic; feature: subsurface aquifer; material: sediment; isolation source: subsurface aquifer sediment | place: USA: Rifle, CO | collected 2008-08 | reverse complement strand
AAATTTCTGTTACAGAAATTTTACAACTTTCTATGGATAAAGTCAATAAGCATAGGCTAATCAGAAGCTCTGAAAATATTATTGCAAGTGATATTTGTGCAATTATGCGCATAGCCAATGAAATAGAAGTTAACGATCAACTAGAAAGTATTGAAATAATATATAAGTATATTCTACACCAAAAACGAAAAAAAATAAAGAAGAAAAAACCGAAAAAACCGCATGGTTAAGCCAGAAAAAGGTATTTTTTATTAACTAATAAGAGTAGGTATTATGACGACAAAAAAAGAAATTATTTCTAAAATTGAGGAAATTAAAAGAGTTACAAATCTGAAAGTTAATTCCTAAAGACTATAACAAGGGGCGGGGAGAGTTTGATTATTGAAATTAATGGAAAATGGATTTTTCGTTTTCCTAGAAATCCAATTTCCAAAGAAAATACAAAAGAACGATTAGATTTCCTGATTTCATTTTCCAAGGTATCGTCACTAAAAATACCAGTTCCAAAATATGTAGAAAATAATTTTATCGGTTATGAAAAAATACAGGGAAGTCATCCTCGTCCAACTAATATTAAAAATCTTGCCGAATTAGACAAACTTAAAATCGCTAAGCAACTCGGATTGTTTTTGAAAGATCTTCACAATTTTAAAAGTAAGAAAATCAATTTTGATACGGGATATTTGATTATGAGAAAAGGTGATTATAAAACTTGCCCTAAAGAAATTACTAAATATTTGAACGCAGACGAAATTAAAAATCTTGAAACTAAATTAAAAGCGATTGCGAACAATCCTTTGAATTTTAAAAAACCAACATCAATTATTCATGGTGATTTTTATTTCAATAACATAATATGGAATCCAGACAAAAAAGTCATTACTGGCGTAATAGATTGGGCAAATTTAGGATTGGGCACGCCTGCCATGGATTTTATTATGCTGGCTGATTTTAATAAAAATACAAATGATAAATTTTTAAAAGATATTTTGAAATACTATGGTGCGAAAGGGGATGATTTGTTTTTTCAAATTAAAGAGAATGCCATCATTGATGCAATGAATTGGTTTTGGTCTTATTATAAAGAAAAAAATCCTAAGGGTGTAGCAAGAATGATAAAAAAACTAAAAAAGTTACTGGCGGAATAAAATAAAAACCTTAAAAAATATAAAATTAAAACTCACCGTCTCTAGTTCTGATTGATGTTTTCGATGATATTGATGATACCTTGAAGGTCTTCAACGATATATTCAGCCGAACTTAAATCATCACTGATTTTTGATCTCATGCCAACGGGAATAATTCCAAAGTTATGAGCTTGTTCGAATATTGCAGACATATCGTCTACATATAATATTTCTCTGCCATTAAATCCTGATGCCTTAATAGCTTTTTCCAATGGTTCAGGGTGAGGTTTTTGGTTTGTTACGTCATCTCCGCTTATAATAAATGAGAAATAATTATCAAGAGAAAAAGTTTCTATGTTGTGTAAAATATTTTTTTTAGCTGTTCCACTTAGCACGCCTATTATAATTCCATTACTTTTTAAATAATTTAACAAATCAATAACATTTTTTGTTAATTTCACATATTTCGTATATTTAAAATAATGTTCAGACATCATAGGCAGCACTTTGCAAAGATCTTCTTCTTTCACGCCATATTTTATAAAAAATTTCCCCCATTCCTGTCTGATTTCTTTAAACCAAACATCCACCGATATTTTTTGTCCGCCCAATTCAAAAATAATATCGCAATTTGCTCGTCCATTAGCTTCTATATCATCAATTATTACACCATTCCAATCAAATATAACTGCTTTGATCATATTAATTAAGTTGTTTAAATTATTAGTTTGATTTAATAAAGTTTTTCTTATGGCTAAATATTATCACACAAATAAAAAACTACCAATATGAAAAATACAAACAATAAGTGTAACTTGGCAAAATAAATTTTTACCATTTTTTCACGGCCGTGGAAAAGTGGTAAGTTTAGGATTAAGGTCAAATCTTTAATTTTGTGTAAGTTTTGGCTTTGCAAGTTTTTTGGCTTTGCTATGGACAAAATTAAAATAGTGTGCTGTAATAGAATGTCAGTAAAAATACTGCGAATAGTTTTTCTATAATTTGTAGCATCAGCCCAAAAACCCAAAAAGGAGACAGCCATGAAAAAAATGCTTTTAGCAATCAGCCTCGTTTGTTTTTTTGCAGCTTTTGGTTTTGGTTTCGTTGGACAGAGTTTTACTCAACAAGATTTTCCGTCAGCTGAGGAATCCCAAGTTTTCACTGACAATGATCGGCTGAATCTTGAAAGAGCAATCGAACAGGAAAATTGGGAAACTGCTATTTTTTATTGCGAAAAGAGCCGACGGCGCTTTCGTGCAGAAGTCAATGCGCTTGAAGCCAAGATAAAAAATTTGGCAGAGTTGCTGATGCAATTCAATAATCCGAATATTACTGCAAGAGTAAATACGCAGTTAAAAGAGCTCGACGTCGTATTGAAAAAAACAGTGGAGCTTACTCGCAAAGATGATAAAATGCTTCAAGATCTCAAAAGAATTGCCATGGAGAAAAAATCTCTTTCAGGGGAAAAAGCATAAGAATTTTTTTGCAGAGGGTGATGCGGTTATTTTTTTACTGAGCAAATTGCTCAAATTTATAAACCATAAATGATAGGAGGAAAAAGTGGGAAAGAAAAAGATTAAATTGCGAAAACGTGATGCCGAGAGAATAGCTGAGTTTGCCGCTGCTCTTACGAAAGAGCTTGGGATTTTCGGTCGTATTGCGGTGTCAAATTGTAAGCGGCAAGTAATGGCCGAGAAAAAAGTGGGAAGTCCCTACCCAGTGACACTCGCTCAATTGCTGTTAACAAGGCTAACCAATCTGCATACACTGGCATGAGAACGAGGATTACTGCAGAGGTGGTCTTGTCAGGAAAAAGAACTCTGGGTCTTTATGGGATAGATCCGGAAAAGTTCGTGCCGTTTGCCGGTGGCTGTCCGATTTACACCCAAGAAGGTGTTCATATTGGTGGCGCCGGATTCTCCCAAGAGACAGCGACGACGGATGAGCGAATTATCGCTACGGCCATTGAAGCTTGCGGATTTCTTTCGGATGCGCCGAAAAAGGAAGACATTCCTTTGAAAAAAATCCAAGAGGCTGCCAAAAAAGTAAAAAAACGGATGGCGGATAATAAATAAGGTGTCCATTTTTCGCCCTCGCCCCGCACTTGTCAATAGATAGGTGTGGGGTGAATTTTTTTATTTGACATTCTTTTTATTCTATGTATAATTAGTTATGTAGATATCAAATGAATTATATATATCGAAAAGACAATTAAATAACTTATTTTAAAACTCATTAGATGACTCTTTTTGTTAATGCACAAAGAGTTGTTATGGGAATTGTTTTTATGTCTAAAAGCAAGAAGGAGCTCAAGGTGAAAAAAAGGATAGGTTCAGGGTCATCATTATCCAAAAGAAAATTCTTCAAAAAGAGTTTTATGGTCTCACTGCCTAATCTTATTGAATCTCAAACTGATTCTTATGATTGGTTTTTAGAGAAAGGTTTTCAAGACCTAATTGACGAAGTTAATCCAGTCAAAGATTCTTCAGGAAATTTAGAAGTTAACATTTCCGGTTTCTATTTAGACGAACCAAAATATATCGAGTCAGTATCAAAAGGAAAAAATATTTCTTTTGAGGCTCCTTTGAAAGCGAGAGCATCGCTACTTATTAAAAAGACGGGAGAAATCAGAGAACAAGAAATTTATCTGGGAGACTTCCCGATAATGACAGACAGAGGAACATTTATTATAAACGGAGTTGAGAGAGTAGTAGTGCATCAGTTAATCCGAAGCCCCGGAGTGTTTTTTACTATGGATTACCAAAAAGGTAAAAAAACTTTTGGCGCAAAAATTATTCCTAATCGAGGAGCTTGGCTTGAAATTGACACCGATTATGATGGAGTAATTTCTGTTAAGATTGATAGAAAAAGAAAATTGCCAATTACTTCTCTTTTGCGAGCTTTTGGACAAAACGACGCGATGATGAGAAAAGAATTTGCTGATATAAATAGAGGAGACGTGGATTATATTGAAACTACTTTGAATAAAGACATTTCAAAAACCGCCGGTGAAAGTTATAAGGAAATTTATAAGAGAGTTAGACCCGGAGATTTTGCAACTGAAGAAAATGCCAAGCAAATGATCGACTCTATGTTTTTTGATTTCGATAAATATGATTTCGGCAGTGTAGGTAGATATCGTCTAAATCAACGTTTGGAAGTGAGTCTTAGCGATGATAAAGAAAACAGAGTTTTGATGGTAAGTGATTTAATCTTGATAATTAAAGAAATCATTAGATTGAATAACGATCCACTAGCTCAAGCTGACGATATCGATCATCTTGGAAATAGACGCGTGCGAGGGGTAGGAGAATTGATTCAAAATAAATTAAGAGTAGGTATGAGCAGAATGGCGAGAAATGCCAAAGACCGAATGAGTACCTGTGATATTGAAACAGTAGTGCCAGGACAAATTGTTAACTCTCGACCAGTAGCTGCTGCCATTAAAGAATTTTTCTCCAGTTCTCAATTATCTCAATTCATGGATCAAGTGAATCCATTAGCTGAGCTTGAACACAAAAGAAGACTTAGCGCTATGGGACCAGGAGGTTTAACCAGAGAACGAGCTGGATTTGAAGTGCGTGATGTGCATCATTCTCATTACGGAAGAATTTGTCCTGTACAAACTCCAGAAGGTCCAAATATCGGCTTGGTGGGACAAATGGCTACCTATGCCAGAATAAATAAGTATGGATTTTTAGAAACCCCTTATTTAAAAGTGGGAAAAACAATAAAAAATGAAGCAGAATTGCTTGAAAATAGAATTTTAGATGAAAACATTGCCGGAATAGGTAAAAAAGGTGATAAAATTGACGCCAAAATGGCCAAAGAAATCGTTAAAACTAAAAAAGATGTTATTAATGTGGTGCCTTTTATTACGGAAAAAATTGAATTTATCGATGCTACTGTAGAGGACAGAAAAAGCATTGCCCATGCTGGAATTAAAACCGATGGATTTGGTAATATTTTAACCAAAAATGCCGAAGCTCGAGTAAAAGGTCATCCTTCTATGATTGATGTAGAGAATTTAGATTTTGTAGATGTGTCTGCCAAACAATGTATTTCCGTGGCAACTTCTATGATTCCTTTCTTGGAGCATGATGATGCTAATCGAGCGTTGATGGGTTCAAATATGCAACGTCAAGCAGTGTCTTGCGTCAAACCTGAAGCTCCAATTGTGGGAACTGGAATTGAAGATAAAGCCGCCGCCGATAGCGGACAGGTAGTTTTAGCGGCAAGAGATGGAGAAGTTATTGTAGCCGATGCAAGCAGAGTTGTAGTAAAAGAAGAAAATCCTGCTGGCGCAAAAAATAAATTTTATAAACGAGAATATGTTTTGCAAAGTTTTGCCAAGTCCAATGCTTTTACCAGTATGAATCAAATTCCGCGAGTTACTGTGGGCGATAAGGTAGAAAAAGGAGATCTTTTGGCCGATGGAGCATCGACTGACAATGGAGAAATTGCTTTGGGTCAAAACGTATTAACTGCTTTTATTCCGTGGGAAGGTTATAACTTTGAAGACGCTATTATTCTTTCGGAAAGATTATTGCATGATGACAGATACAGTTCTATCCATATCGAGGATTTTTCACTAGATGTGAGAGATACTAAACTTGGACCGGAAGTGGTAACAAGAGATATCCCAAATATCGGAGAAGACAGGCTAAAAAATCTTGATCAGGACGGAATTATTAGAGTTGGAGCGGAGATTGTTTCAGGTGATATTTTAATCGGAAAAATTACGCCAAAAGGCGAAGGTGATTTGACTGCCGAAGAAAGATTGCTTCGCGCAATATTTGGAGAAAAATCCAGAGATGTAAAAGATTCTTCACTTTATCTTTCTCATGGCAAACATGGTAAAGTGGTGGATGTTAGAATTTTTTCTCGTGAACAAGGCGATAAATTATCAACTGGAGTTATTAAGAAAATTCAAATTTCAGTAGCTCAACTCCGAAGAGTGGCGGTAGGAGATAAATTGGCTGGTCGTCATGGAAACAAAGGTGTTATTTCAAGAATTGCACCGGTAGAAGATATGCCTCATTTGCCAGACGGAACTCCAATGGATGTTATTTTAAATCCTTTGGGAGTTGCCAGTCGTATGAATATTGGTCAGATTTTGGAAATTCATATGGGTTGGGCCGCCTCAAAATTGGGTTATAAAGTAGCTACCCCAGCGCTTGATGGTATAAGCGAAGAAGATATCAAGGGAGAGTTGAGAAAAGCCGGATTACCAGAAAATGGAAAGATCAGATTGATTGACGGAAAAACCGGAGATTATTTCGATAATGAATCAACCGTAGGAATGATGTATATAATGAAGCTTAACCATCTTATCGATGACAAGATGCACATGCGCTCAATCGGACCCTACTCTTTGATAACCCAGCAACCTCTAGGAGGAAAAGCTCAATTTGGCGGACAACGTTTTGGAGAAATGGAAGTTTGGGCACTCGAAGGTTATGGAGCTGCTTACACTTTGCAAGAAATGTTGACTATTAAATCTGATGATGTCAGAGGCCGTTCAAGCGCTTACGAATCTATCATTAAGGGAGAAAGGATTAGTAGCCCAAGTATTCCAGCTTCCTTCCATGTGTTAGTAAATGAATTAAAAGGACTATGTATGGACGTAGAATTAACTGGAATTAAAAAAAATCAAGAGGCCGGAGAATAATAAAATAATAGATTACTATTTTAAAATAACTTCATAATATTTTAAGTTAGTTTGTTAACCCTTGTGGTTTTAACTAACCTTTCCCAAAAAAAGTATGGAAAATAATACAGGTGTAAGCGATTTCAAAAGTGTCCGCTTAAGTCTCGCCAGTCCTGATAAAATAATGGGCTGGTCAAGAGGAGAAGTAACTAAGCCGGAAACAATAAACTACAGAACTCAACGTTACGAAAAAGATGGTCTTTTTTGTGAAAAAATATTCGGTCCAGCCAAGGATTGGGAATGTTACTGTGGAAAATACAAAAGAATCAGGTACAAGGGCATTGTTTGCGATAAGTGCGGAGTGGAAGTTACCAAATCCAATGTTCGGAGAGAGAGAATGGGGCATATTAAATTAGCCGTACCAGTTTCTCATATTTGGTTTCTTCGAAGTGTGCCTTCTCGTGTTGGTTTGGCTTTGGGATTGTCTTATCAAAATTTGGAAAGAGTTGTGTATTTTTCAGCTTACATTGTTACCAGTATTGATGAAGAAAGAAGAAAAGAATTTCTTGAACAAGCCAAGCGAGAATATAAAAATAAATTCAAGAAAGCTAAAACAGAAAATAAAGATTCAGCTGATTTAGACGCGACATTGGAAGATTTGAAAGGTCAATATGATTACATCGCCAATGAAGTGAAGAATCTTAAACTGTTCCAAGTTTTGTCAGAAATTGATTATTTTAATTTGGCGTCTCAAGCCGGACAAGTTTTTACTGCCGGGATTGGCGCAGAGGCTATCAGAACTCTTTTGTCAAATTTAGACATAGAAAGCACCATTGTTTATCTTAAAAAAGAATTAGCTCAAGCAGGCAAAACCAGCGATCAAAAAATTCTTAGAAGAATCAAACTTCTTCAAGGCTTCAAAGAATCAAAACTTGAATTAAATTGGATGTTTCCAACTGTGATTCCTGTTATTCCGCCAGACCTTCGCCCGATGGTGGCGCTAAATGGAGGAAGATATGCTACTAGCGATTTAAATGATCTATATCGTCGAATTATCAACCGAAATAATCGTCTTAAAAAATTGATTAGTTTGGGTGCGCCGGAAGTTATTACTCGAAATGAAAAAAGAATGCTTCAAGAAGCGGTAGATTCTTTGTTTGATAACAGTATGCGCCGTTCACATGCCTCAGTAGCAGCCTCTACCGGTCAAAAAAGACCGCTTCGATCTTTGGCTGATTCTCTTAAAGGAAAGCAAGGACGTTTCCGACAAAATTTATTAGGAAAGCGTGTCGATTATTCAGGACGAAGTGTGATTGTGGTTGGACCGCAACTTAAGCTTCACCAAGTTGGTTTGCCAAAGAAAATGGCGCTTGAATTATTTAAACCTTTTATTATAAATAATTTAATTACCAAAGAGTACGCTCATAATGTGAGAATGGCAGGAAGAATGGTGGATACGGAAACCGAAGTGGCTTATGAAATTTTGGATAATATTATCAAGAAGCATTATGTGCTTTTAAACCGAGCCCCCACTTTGCACCGACTTTCAATCCAAGCTTTCCAACCGGTACTTATTGAAGGAAAAGCTATACAATTGCATCCGATGGTGTGTGCTGCTTTTAACGCTGACTTCGATGGAGATCAGATGGCAGTGCATGTTCCGCTTACTGATAAGGCAAGAGAGGAAAGCGCCAACATGATGCTTTCTTCTAAAAATCTATTAAAACCAGCCAGTGGTGATCCGATTACTATTCCTACTCTGGATATCGTTTTGGGTATTTATTATTTGACTCACATCAATGAATCAATCAAAGAAACGCTTAAATCTTTCTCTTCCGCCGACGAAGCCCTCCTTTCTTACCAATTAGGTTATTTGAAAGTTAATGCCAAGATGAAAGTTATTTTCAATGGAGAATTAATGGAAACTTCAGTGGGTAGAATAATGTTTAATGAGCTTTTGCCGGAAGAATTGAGATTTATAAATTCTGAAATGAATAAAGCCGAGTTAAAGAAAATAGTTTCCAAGATGATTATTGCTGTAGGACAAGAAAAAACTGCTGAATTTGTGGATAATGTAAAAAATCTAGGATTTAAAGCGGCTGGAAAATCTGGAATTAGTTGGGGAATGGACGATTTGGTGGTTCCGCCAACAAAACAAAAAATAATGAAAGAATCCGAAGATAAAATTGAAGTTGTCTTGGAACAATATAATAATGGTCTTTTAACAGCTGAAGAAAAGAAGAATAAATCTATTGAGATTTGGAATGAAGCCAAGAATAGAATTACCGATGAGGTGAGAACTTCTCTAGATAAAGAAGGTCCAGTTTATGCGATGGTTTATTCAAAAGCTAGAGGTAGCGAATCCGTGGTGGTACAGATGACTGGTATGAAAGGTTTGATGGCGGATGCCAGCGGTGAAACTATGGAATTGCCGGTTAAGAGTTCGTTTAAAGAAGGTCTTAATGTGTTGGAATATTTTATGTCTACTCATGGAGCTAGAAAAGGTATGTCCGATACCGCTCTTCGAACTGCGAGCGCCGGTTATTTGACTCGCCGACTTGTGGATGTTAGCCAGGACATCGTAGTAAGAGAAGAAGATTGTAAAGACACAGAAGGAACTTATCTGTACAAAGAAGACTCTGACAGAATCGGACAAAACTTCTCAGATAGAGTGGGTGGTAGAGTTCTATTGGAAGATATTATTGATCCAAAAACCAAAGAAAAAATAGCTACCAAGGGTGAATTGGTTACGCGAGAACAAGCTAAAGCTATTGAGGTTGCCAATATTGCGAAAATCAAAATCAGAAGCGTAGTAGCTTGTAAAACCAGAGTGGGCGTATGTCAGAAATGTTATGGTTTGGATTTGGGAAGAGAAGGTCTGGTTAAAAAAGGAGAAGCGGTGGGAATTGTGGCGGCGCAAGCGATTGGAGAGCCTGGAACCCAGCTTACTATGCGTACCTTCCATGTGGGAGGAGTTGCCGGATCAGACATTACTCAAGGTCTTCCTCGCGTTGAAGAAATTTTTGAAGTCCGTCCGCCCAAAGGAGAAGCTCTTATTTCTGAAGTGGATGGGAAAGTTAAGAGCGTGGAAACTGATGCTCGAGGCAAATATATCACTATTAAGATTGAATCTACTTCAGATAAAAGTGAAATAAAAGAATATCAGATTCCTGCTAATGCGACTATCAAAGTTTCCAAAGATGAATTAATCGCGCAAGGTGCAATTTTATCAGAAGGACATATTGATCTAAAGAAGCTGTATAAAGTTATGGGTTATGAAGCAGTGCATCGCTATATCGTTCGAGAAATTCAAGAAATCTATGCTTCTCAAGGTGAGGGAATTAATGATAAGCACATCGAAGTTATCATTAGACAGATGTTAAGCAGAATTAAGATAGAAAACTCTGGAGAAACTGAATTACTAAATGGAGATGTAGTTAGTCGTGAGAGATTTGAAATCGTAAATGAAAAAGCCAAAAAGAATGGCAAGAAAAAAGCTCAAGGCAGTCCGGTAATTTTGGGAATTACCAAAGTCGCGCTATCAACTGAATCATTCTTGAGTGCCGCTTCATTTATTGAGACTGCTAGAGTGTTGATTAATGCCTCCGTAGAAAGCAAAGAGGACAACCTAAAGGGTCTGAAAGAAAATGTGATTATTGGAAGGCTGATTCCGGCTGGAAGCGGATTTAGAGAAAATGAATAAAACGATTGACAGGTCATTGGTTAGATGTTAGTCTGAGTTTATTACAACTTAAGAAAGTCCTAAAAATGTCTCGCCTTTTTTCTAAGGGATAAGATGTTTATGTAAACTTACCAGTAAGAGGACTTTCTTTTGGTAAGTTTATTTTTTGAATAATAATTAATTAAGCTGCCCCCGGCCAGTTGCCGTATGGTGGAGAAAAAAAATATGGAATATGAAATTTGCTATCTTATCGGAGAATCCAAGGAAGCTAACTTGGATAAGATAAGGCCAATAGTTGAAGGGATAATTACAAAGCACAAAGGAACTTTTTTGGAAGGAGAATTTGTAAGAAAGCGAAGATTATCTTATGAGATCAAAAGAGAGGCTCGAGGAACCTATGTGGCACGAAGATTTACCATTCCTTCCAAGGATGAGAGGGATGAATTGTTTCCAGATTATGATATAATGGGGGAAATAAATAAAGAGCTAAGATTTAATCAGGACATCTTGAGATTTATGGTGGTAAAAACTGACGACCTTCCGCCATTGAAAGATTTAGAAGGCATTGAAGAAAAATCCAAAGAACAATACGCCTTGAGAACTCACGGAAGAGAGGGGAAGAAAATCGAAAAATCAAGAGAAGCAATTGTTTTAGACAAGAATAGAAAATTTAAAGCTCCAAAAGTTGGAGAGGTTAAGGCAGTTGAAATTAAAGCAACTGAAGTTAAAGATATTAAACCTGCCAAAAAAGACATGAAAGAGGTCAAGGAGGTTAAAACTGAAGAAATTATAGAGGAAAAGCCCAAAAAAAAATCCGTGAAAAAAGAAGAGGGAATTTTGGGTGATAATATTGATGAAAAATTAGATGAAATCCTAAATATTTAATTTCTTAAATAAAGAGAGGTTGTAAAATTTATTTATGCAGCTTGTCTTTAAAAATAAAAAGATATGAATATTAACAAAGTAATGTTAGTGGGGCGCTTAACTCGCGATCCAGAGATAAGGACTACTAATTCGGGTTCAACTGTAGCAAGTTTTGGATTGGCTACAAATCGTTTTTGGAATGACAAAAACGGTCAAAAGCAAGAAGAAACTGAATTTCACAATCTTGTTATTTTTGGAAAATTAGCTGAATTGGCTGGACAGTATTTAGTAAAAGGTCAAGAAGCTTATTTCGAAGGAAGGCTTCAAACTAGAGCCTATACCGGGAAGGATAATATCGAAAGAAAGGTTACTGACATAGTGGTTAGCGAAATGCAATTTGGCGCCAAACCTCAAGGAGGTGGACAGGGCAGTTATGGAGCTCCTCGACCTACTGCAAGCGGTCAAGCTAACCAAGTTTCTCAGAATAATGCTTCCGCTGTCACAGCACCAGTTGCTCCAGCACCAGTAGCGCAAGAAGAGATTCCTACTATTAATTTAGACGATGATCAAGAAGAAGTGAAAATCGAAGATGTCCCATTTTAATTAATCCAGTATTTATGCGCTCTTACATTTTGATTTATTTTAGTTAGCAAATCTATTCTCAGTGTTAATTCTAGTTTTCTTCCACGAATCTACGAATCAGCTACGAATCTACAAATTCTGAAAATATTTATTTCAAGAATATTTGTAAATTTGTAAAAGATTTGTGGATTCGCGGTAATTTCTAGATTTATGACTGAAAATAATTATTTATTACTTAATTAAAATGATATTTGGAACTGCATAAGAACTGTAAATAAGATTAGCTTATTATATTAAATTAGATCTAATATAAATTTAAGCCCCAAAAAAATGTTAGAAAAAAAGACTTGTCAATTTTGCCAGGATAAAATAGATAAAATTGATTATAAAAATTCAGAATTATTGAGAAGGTTTGTTAATTCTCAGGGGAAGATTTATCCTCCTCGAAGATTTGGAACTTGTACCAAACACCAAAGAATATTAACTAGAGCGATAAAGAAATCCAGAATAATGGCGCTAACACCAATAGTTATCAAATAATTTTAAATTTCGAATTTATAATTTTGAATCAATTTTTAATTATTTAATTATTTAAAAATTTAGGATTTCATTTGAAATTTGAAATTTATAATTTGAAATTAAGTTAAATATGTTAAACATTTCAAAAATAAAATCAGGAAAAAATATCGTTGTTGAGGGAGAGCCTTATAAAGTTCTTTACGATGAGCATTCCAAAATGGGAAGAGCGGGGGCGGTATTGCGAACCAAGCTGAAAAATTTGGCGACTGGAGCAGTTTTGGAAAAAACTTTTCAAGGTGCAGACAAGGTGAATGAAGCGGATGTGGAAAAGACTTATGCCCAATATCTTTACCAAGATGGGGATGGATTTGCTTTTATGGATAGTGCTAATTATGAGCAATTTTCATTGCCTAAAAAAGTTATCGGAGATTTAGCTAATTATCTCGTAGAAGGTGTAGAAGTAACGATTATTAATTTTAACGGTAGTCCGATCAACATCGAGCTCCCTGCTAAAGTTACCTTAACCGTAACAGATGCTCCTCCAGGGATCAAAGGCGACACAGCTTCCAGTGGCGATAAATTGGTTACTGTAGAAACCGGGGCTAAAATTACTACGCCTTTATTTATCAACGAAGGCGACAAAATAATCGTAAACACCGAAAAAGGCGAATACGTCTCAAGAGCATAATTTGTCATTTCGACCGAAACCCTGTATGTCCAGGGTGAAGTGGAGAAATCTCTGAATTTAAAATACTTTCAAAAAACACGACCAAATCGTGTTTTTTGTTTTTAATTTGTAACTCCTCACTGACCTCTCTCTTAGGTCTTTTTTTACCCGTCTCTGCGAGTAATTTGAGTACTCTCAAATTGCGTGGCAGTCCAGAAAAATAGAACTCTTGATTAAGTATATTCCTGGATTGCCACGGCTTTAAATCATCTCTATAGATAATTTAAACATCGCAAAGACATACCTATATTTGTTTGTCCTAAAGGGGTCAGTAAGGAGTTTTAATTTTTCTTTACAAGATGTTTTCTTTATGCTTTAATAACTTAATCGCCAATGTGCGACGAAAAAAAAGAGGACAGTAACTTGACAATAGGTCTGCGAATTTTTTTGCGCGGATTAAATAAAAAAACAAGAAAACAAGGAGAGGTGCTATGAAAACTGTAAACATACTGATGGTAGTGCTAGCGGTTATTTTCGCGAATTTTTTTGAGGCCGAGGCTGGAATTACTAATAAGAGCTACGATGCAGTTTCGGATGAAATGTTGGTTGAGTATGCAATGTTGGACAAAGATACCATTTGGGCTGCTTGCAATGGAATGACCATTAGAAAGGTAGGAATGGATTTCATAGAAAAAAACATTATAGTTAAAAACAATATTGCTGATCCCAAAAAAATCAGAATTGGAACTAAATTGAAGTTCAGGATCAAAAGGGGCAATTTCAAAGACCCTGTCACTGGAACAGTTTTGGCAAAAGAATCTTTAGTTGCAAAATACCCTCAAATAACAGAAATGAAGGTTGCTCCACTATTGAATGAGGCTAAATCAGCGCCTGCCGTTCCAGTCGGTTTTTCTGGTGTAAGTAAATCGGTCCTAGCAGAGCTTAATCCGCCTGTCGGAAAAGGAGAAGTAGACGGTGGTGGGCAGAATGCTAAAGATTCAGAGAGTTTGCTAGAAATAGCTAACGCAAAAATAAAAAATCTTGAAAAAATGATCGCTGATAAAGATGAATATATTTTAGCGATGAGTAGGCAACAGAAAGCAAGTTTCAATGGAGAAAAAGTAAAAGAACTAACCCAAGAGCTAGTAATAATAAATCCTCAGGAGAGTGTGCCAGAAACGGCTGTTACTAACTTTAGCCAAGAAAGAAAACGATGGCTTTTTGTAGCAGGACTTATTATAATTGGTCTAATACTTTATTTGAGTTATTTAGCAATAGATAATATCAGATCTAGATATAATCCCCGAAGAGAAAAGGGCAGAAACGGTCCAAACGAAAAAACTGACAGAATAAATGTCAAAGAGGATCATCCGGTTCCTCCAGTACTTGCATAAAAATTGAAAATAAGCCTTATCGTCTAGCTCACGAAAGGCAAAAGATATAGTTTTTCTTGATGTCACGCCCCAAGTTGTTAAATACAGCTAGGGGCTTTTTGTTTTTAATTTTTTCTTTACAAGATGTTTTCTATATGCTTTAATAACTTAATCGCCAATGGGGCGAGAAATAGGTAGTATCTTAACAGTTTCATAAAAAAAATCTGGAAAACATCAAAAGGAGAGTGACGGAATGAAAAAATATCATCTGCGGTTTAGTATGGGAAGCATGAGTGATTGGAGAATGGGTAATTTGTTTTTGGCGTTGATGAAGAAATTTGGTATTCGCGTTCATCCATCTGTTGCATCCTGTCATTGGAGTGCTGGCAATGATTTTACTGTTTTTATTGCTGGCATTGAAGAAGATCTGATTGCAATAATGGGAGGGTTGTCTTTGGCGGCCCCAGGAATAGCTGGATCAACAATTCAAAATTTGGAAGAATTTGGAAAGCTTGTATTTGGCATTCCGTTGGATGAAGCAGCGCTGAGTGCTATCCAGGATTTGCCTCCTGGAGTACCCATATTGACATGTGGCTTCAATAAAAAAGATGTCACAATATCAATTACCAATGCAGCGCTTGCTGTGGCCAGAATTATCGGTCGTGATGATCCTGCGGTGCAACAAAAAATCGCGGATTATTATCGTGTAAAAAGGGAAGAGAAGGGAATTGTGGAAAAGATTGAGCTTGATCAAAATGGACTCATTCCCGATCCATCTCCAAAACGAGTCCTTTCCTAAACAAAAGGAGAAACCATGAACGCACCAATCGTAAAAACGACTGATTTCCCAACGTTGAATCTTGTGCATCGCGGGAAAGTTCGCGATATGTATGGAATCCCTGGATATACCAATACGCTATTGATGGTAGCCACCGATCGCATCTCAGCCTATGATGTCGTCATGGATGATGCCATTCCTGGCAAAGGTAAAGTTTTGACGCGAGTGTCTCTTTTCTGGTTTGATTTACTGGACGGTATCGTCGAAAATCATCTTATTACTGCCAATGTCGAGGAATATCCGGCGGTCTGCCAACCTTATGCTGATCAACTGCGCGGTCGATCAATGCTGATAAAGAAAGCTAAGCCACTGACGGTAGAGTGCATTGTCCGTGGTTATATTTCCGGCTCTTTTTGGAGCGCATATGAAAAAGCTCCGATAACAGAAGGAGCCAATGGTCCTTGCAAAGTGGTTAACGGGTTTGAACTTCCGGTAGATATGAAAGAGTCGGATAAATTTCCCGAGCCACTCTTTACGCCGTCGACCAAGGCGGAACTGGGAGCGCATGACGAGAACATCTCCATCAAGCAGATGGAAAAAATCATCGGCAAAGAAAAAACTCGTCAGATTGCTGATATCTGCATTGCTCTCTACAAGAAAGCAGCGGATTATGCTCTGACAAAAGGCATAATCATCGCTGATACAAAATTTGAACTCGGCGAAACGGAAGATGGCACTTTAATTCTGATTGACGAAGTGCTCACTCCCGATTCGTCTCGCTTCTGGCCGGTGGATAAATATGAGCCGGGTAAATCGCAACCAAGTTTTGACAAGCAATATCTGCGGGATTATTTGCAGAGCCTTGTCGATGCCGGAGAATGGGATAAAACTCCGCCTGCTCCGCCGTTGCCGCAGGAAATTATTAAGGCGACCGAAGATCGTTATGACGAAGCATTGTGGCGTCTGAAGTAGCGTATAAAGGAGTGGGTTATCTGGGTCAATTCCGCTATCGGATATTATTCTGATAGCGGAGTTTTTATTTTTATTGATTAATTATTTGTGCTAAAATAAAAGTAGTGGAAATTAAAAACATTTATTCATAATACATAATACATAATACTTAATTCGTAATGCTAACATAACTTATGAAAAAAATTTATTTTAAAATTGTTTTATTAGCTTTATTATTCTTTCCTATATCAAGTCTGTGGGCTCGCGAAAATGTGACGGATTGGTATATAAAAAGACTGGACTCGCAAATAGTGGTTAATCGAGATTCTAGTCTTAATATCACCGAAAAAATATTAGCTGATTGTGGTACTGGCCTGGATAAGCACGGTATATTTCGTATTTTACCGGAAAAAATAACAATTGATGGCAAGGGCGTGGTAAGAACCCCGGTTGACCTTATCAGCATCAAAGATGAAAACGGCAATGACTATGAATTCACGGAATCTAAAAATATTTCTGATGATACTATAACTTGGAAAATAGGAAGTGCCAATAAAACCGTTCAAGGAGAAAATACTTACATAATTAAATACACTGTAAAAAACGCTATTCGCTTTTATAATGATAATTTTGATGAATTATATTGGAATTTGACGGGAAATTTTTGGGAGCTGGAAATTGACAGTGTGCGCGTTGAAATAATTCTTCCCGAAGAAGTTAATAAGAATAACAGTACTGTGGATTTGTATTCCGGATATTTAAATGAAGGAGAAGATAAATTGGCAGATTTTAAATGGATGAACAGTAACATGTTGGAATTCAATTCAACGGAAACATTATTGGCTGGACAAGGAATTACTACTGCTGTAACTTTTCCTAAAAATATTTTTACGCCATACAAACCAACTTTTCTAGAAGTTTATGGTAAATATTTATTTTTTATTGTGCCTGTTTTGGTTTTTATGTTTTGTTTTAAAATTTGGAAAAAATATGGCGATGACCCATCATTTGATAGGACGGTGATTGCCGAGTACGAAGCTCCCGAAAATATGTCGCCGACAGAGATGGGATTGCTGATGACCAACGGAACTTTCAAAAATCACTTTGTTACGGCAGAGATTATAAATTTTGCCGTGTTGGGGATAATCACGATTAAGGAGATTGAAAATAAAATTTTATTTTTTACTTCCAAGGATTACGAGCTTATAAGAACTAATAAAAAAGAGGCTGAGGATAAATTAAATGAAGTTCAAAAAATAATTCTAAATAAAATATTTCAAAAAGATGGCAATATCAAGGTTAGTTCGTTAAAAAATGAATTTTATAAAGTTTTAGGAGATTTGAAAAAGAAAGGAAATGAATTATTGGGCAACAAGAGACTGATTGGGAAAAGCGGAATAAAATATAGTTTAATTTTTATTCCCATAGGATTCATTCTGGTATTTTTTGGTGTATTTTTTATTCTTTCTGTTTCGGGATGGCTGGGTCTAGCATTGTTAATTTCTGGAATAATTGTAGTGATTTTCGGATTTATCATGCCCAAGCGAACCACGGAAGGAGCTGAAATGAATTGGAAAATAAAAGGCTTTAAACTTTTCATGGAAGCAGTTGATAAAGATAGGGCTAAATTTTACGAAGAAAAAAATATTTTTGAAAAATTTTTGCCTTATGCGATTTTGTTTGAAATTACCGATATTTGGATTAAACGGATTAGGGAAATTTATGGAGAGGAATATTTCGCTAGGCATGTTCCGGTTTGGTATGTAGGAAGTAATATGGCTTCATTTGATGCTGATAGCTTTAGCTCAACTTTAAATAGTTTATCAAGCAGTATTGCGGCCAGTACCTCATCACCATCCGGTTCAGGCGGAGGCGGAAGTTCAGGTGGAGGTGGCGGTGGAGGTGGCGGAGGAGGATGGTAAGCCTAAAGCATATCAACATTTTAGCATATTAACATCTTAACAATTTATTCCGGTAGATGAGGTTAATGCGAAAATAAGTAAAATAAATTGTTATATTGCTAAATTGTTATATTGTTTTTATGTTTTATTATTTATTTGTTTTGATGCTAAAATGTTAACATGCTAATATGTTAAAATGTAAATTTATGAAAGAACTTATCAAAGATGAAAGTCTAGTCGCTTATTGCGGGCTATATTGTGGAGCGTGTAAAAGATATTTGATGGACAAATGTCCAGGATGCGCTAAAAATGAAAAAGCCACTTGGTGCAAAGTGCGAAACTGTTGCAAGGAAAATAATTATAGAACTTGCGCCAATTGCCAGACACATCAAGATCCGATGGAATGCAAAAAGTTTAATAACTTTTTCTCTAAAATATTTGGACTGCTTTTTGGCTCAGATCGTCGGGCTTGCATAAGTAGAATTAAAGAGGTAGGTACAGATTTGTTTGCATCTGAAATGACCGAGAAAAAATCCCATACAATTAAAAAAAGAAAGTAGATATATAATGCTCAATATACAATACTCAATATTCATTCAATATTCAATAATCTAATATACAATAAAAAAGTATATACCTAAGTAGATACTTTTATTTTGCTGTTTTTCTTAGCTATAGCTATCCTGTTAAATAGCGGGGTAACAATTTCATCATTCAGTCATTCGGACATTTATTTGATATTTGGCATTGGGAATTTGACATTAAAAAAATATTATTTATCTCTTCTCTCCAATCTCCTTCTCAATCTCACTCACAAATTCCTCTATTCCCAAAGTCTTTTGCTCTTTAACTCCGCGTGAGCGGACAGTCACAGTTTTGTCAGCTTCTTCTTTTTCCCCGATTATCAAAACATGTGGAACTTTTAATTTCTCCTCTTCACGAATTCTTTTACCTAGGCTTTCGTCTTTGAGGTTTAATTCCACGCGCACTCCTTGGGCGGATAATTTAGTTTTAACTTCTTTAGCATAATCATTAAACTTTTCACTGACTGGCACGATAGCTACTTGGACAGGCGAAAGCCAGGTTGGAAAATTTCCAGCGTAGTGTTCGATTAGTATTCCCATAAAACGCTCAAAAGAACCCATTATAGTTCTGTGAATTAGCACGGGAGTTTTCTCTTTTCCGTCTCTGTCTATATACTTACAATTAAAATTTAAGGGCATTTGAAAATCCAATTGAATAGTCGCGCATTGCCAAGTTCTTCCAATAGCATCTTTTAATTGAAAGTCAATTTTCGGTCCATAAAAGGCCCCATCTTTTTCTTTAAGTCCATAATTTTCTCCGTATAATTCTTCAAGAATTTTTTTCAAAGACGTTTCGGCTTTTTCCCAGGTACTTATTTCTCCCATCGAGTCATCGGGGCGAGTAGAGAGAAATGCTTTATATTCCAACCCAAAAGGTTTATATATTTTATCAACCAGTTGAATTACTTTTTTAATTTCCTCTTCGATTTGATCTTCGCCGATAAAGATATGGGCATCATCTTGAGTAAATTGTTGCACGCGAAGAAGTCCGCCGAGTTGTCCAGATTTTTCTTTGCGAGTAATTAATCCCGGCTCAGCGTAGCGTAGGGGTAAATCACGATAAGACCTTAGCGAGTTGTTGTAAATTAAGATTGCGCCTGGACAATCCATTGGTCGCAGGGCAAACTGTTTATTATCCTCTCCGGCGCTGACAAAATACATGTCATCTTTGTAATGATCCCAATGACCGGATTTTTTCCAAATTGAAACATCGAGCATTGAAGGACAAAGAATCGTTTCATATTCAAATTCTTTTTGAGTTTCGAGCCAGAAATTTTTTAATTCATTGTAAATAATAGAACCTCGAGGATGGAAAAATGGTATACCCGGCGCCACATCATGGAAAGAAAACAAATCTAACTCTTTGCCAATTTTGCGATGGTCTCTTAATTTCGCTTCTTCTTGCCGTTTGAGATATTCTTTTAATTCTTTCTTGTCGCTAAAAACTACGCCATAAATTCTTTGCATTTGGATATTTTTTTCATCAGCTTTCCAATAAGCGCCAGAAATTTTTGTTAATTTAAAAGCTTGGAAATTTATTTCTTTAGCAGATTCGATATGCGGTCCCTTGCAAAGGTCAGTAAAATGTCCAGACTTGTAAATAGAAACATTGGTTTCTCCTGCATCTTTTAAATCATTGATTAGTTCTATTTTATAAGTTTGATTTAATTTAGTAAAATGCTCCAAAGCTTCTTCGATAGAAATTTCTTTTCTTTCAAAGGAATATTTTTCTTTGATAATGGAGCGCATTTTTTCCTCAAGGATTTCCAAATCTTCAGGAATTAGAGTGCGTGGCAATTCAAAATCATAATAAAATCCTTCGGAGGTAGCTGGTCCGATTCCAAATTTAGCTTCGGGAAACATTTCCAAAACCGCTGCGGCTAAGATATGGGCAGTAGAATGTTTCAATATTTCATTTTTTTCTTCGTTGTTCATATGGGTTATATTGTTATATGGTTAAATTGCTATATTGTAGATAATCTTAATTTACAAATGAAAAAGCGTTTATTCTTAATTTGTTGTTTTGAATTTGTTTGGAAATTGTATCTTGGAATTTGTTTCTTTATTTTTTATTTTTAAAAATAAAAAATAAAAACGCCAAAATAAAATTATGAATTGCTAAGGTCCTGCTTTTTAAGGCGTGGACGGTTCCACTTAGCTTCCCATATTTTATTAGGGCGACTCTTGAGATTTATCTTGCTAAATCCCCAAAACACAAGCTCCATGGTTGGTGAGGTCACTTCAACACTTGATTAAATTTTCTCTATAATGTAGTATATAATACCTAGTAAAAATAGGCAAGGATAAGTCTCTTCCAATACAATATGTCCCCCCAAATGACTTTCGCTTTCCAATGCAAAATGGCCCCTA
>AMFJ01021648.1_pt1 | contig 21067 bp, 19 predicted proteins | sample 427208 | NCBI WGS metagenome assembly AMFJ01 (sample SAMN02954298, study PRJNA114691) | groundwater metagenome | biome: aquatic; feature: subsurface aquifer; material: sediment; isolation source: subsurface aquifer sediment | place: USA: Rifle, CO | collected 2008-08 | reverse complement strand
ATTTAAAAAGGGATTTCTCGTTATCACTCGAAATGACAGATGTGGTTCGAAATTACTGATTAAAATATAAATATAATTATGCAAAAATTCAATCTTATAGATATTAAGACTTTTAAGAAAGTATCGAGTTTATTTGCGTGAAATTATAAGACAAATTTCTTGGGATCTTGAATGGAATTTGATGAGTTAAGGCAATATAGCTTTTGAGATGATGTTAAAAATATTGATTGGCTAGCAACGGCCAAAAACTCTAAGGTTTTTGTGAAAAAATATGTTGAAGAAAGAGAAGTAGAAGTACTTTTTATAGTGGATACTGGTACGAGTATGTATTTTGGATTTCAAAATAAAACAAAACTAGAAATAGCAAAAGAAATATTTGAAATATTAGGTTTATCATGAGTAAAAAATTGAGATAAAGTATGATTAATTTTTTATAATGACAAGGAAATCATTGAATTAAAATCAAAAAAAACCTTATCAAATTTTTTCGTCATGACGAAAAAATTTGACGAGATTATAGCAAAAGATTCACAAAAAACCTCTAACATAAATAATATTTTAGAAATTCTATTCAAAAAACAAAAAAGAAATAGTATTATTTTTATAATGTCAGATTATTTAGACGAAATTAACGATAAATATTTTAAGGCTTTATCTACAAAAAATGACATTATTTTTATAAATGTATTTGATGATTTTGAGAATAATTTAAACTGAAATTGAGTCTATAATTTAGTTTGAAATAGCTCTAATTTAACGGTAAATCTAGGGGATAACAAGAAAATTTCAGAATACATAGAATTAAGAAATGAGAAAATTACAAAATTTAAAAAATGCATATTTTCGCTCGGGTGATCATACCTAAAAATAAATAATAACTGTGATGTTTTTGCAAATCTTTATAAATTTTTTAAAACAAGAAGATAATGAAAGATATTTTTGATATAAAATGAAATCTCTATATTAATTTGATTACAAATGATTGGCTTATTTATTTTTTTGAGCTTCTAGCTGTATTTCTAGTTGTTTTTTTGTTATCATTTTTAGTCGATAAATTAGTTAAATTTATAAAAAAATTAAACGCAAAAAGATTAGAAAAAATGCTTTTAAAGAAAAAATATATTGAAATAATTTCGAATTTAGAGAGTAAAGATAGAGATTTTTTAAAAAAATTAAGTTTTAATGTGAGAGATTATTTTGAAAAGGCTAAAATTATTGAAAAACCAACTAAAAAAACTGCTACAGAATTAAGAACTTGAAAATATATAGCACTAGATAATTTTTTCATAAATTGTAGAGATTTAGAATTTAGTAAAGAAAATAATAATAAAGAAATTCTCCAAAAACTTCAGAGCGAGGCCATTAAAATTATTCAAAATAATTTTTTATAGTTTTGTCAATCCAAAATTAAAAATAATTTTTGACTAATTCTCAAATAAAATATAATACTCGAATTTCTTTATTTGAAAATTATGAGCTTAGAAAAAAATAGATTTACTTTTACTGGACGTAAAGCTCCTTTTTTTGGTGCAGTTTTTAAGGATGTAAATTATATAAGTGATTCAAATAAGATACATCTAACTGAGAAAAGTCCTGAAGTCATTTCTAATTGAGGATTTTTTATTAATCAAGCATGATGAACCACTCATTTTTTTCAATGATCAAAAAAATGAGAAACAGTAATGGTAAAATTAAAATGAGAATATTATATTTTATTTAAAGAATATATAAAAAAGACAAAATGAATTGTAACTCTAAAATGTATGCAAGTTTTTGAAGATGAAAATGGTAAAAAAATAATAGATTATTTGACTAAAGATGAGCATATAAAAGATATTAGTCAACAAATAATAAAAAAGTTTTTGTGAAATATAAAAAATACTATTTCTGATAATGTTAATGAAGTATTAAATAATCCACTAGCAGAAAGAAGGACGATATTAAATGATTTAGTTCATAATTAAAAATAATTTTAGAGGAAATCTAAATTTAGATTTGATTTATTAGCTAAATAATATAAACTACTTTAATTAGTTTAATATTTTAACAAATTTATGGAAATACCACAAAAAGTAAGATGAATGCAAGATATTTTTTGAGAATATCAAAGATATTTTACATTTCTAAAAAAAGTTTCTCGTCATGAATTTCGTAAAAATTGATTTACTCGTATTTCAACGCCAATCATAGAAAAGGCCGAGCTAATCAAGAGAAGTATCTGAGAAAATACAGATATTGTATCGAAGGAAATGTACAATATTATTGATAAAAAATGAAGAGAATTAGTTCTAAAACCCGAATCAACTGCCTGAATTATGAGAGCATATCTAGATAATTTTTTAGATGAAACTCAGCCAGTTTATCTGTATTACATAGAGCCACACTTCAGATATGAAAGACCTCAAAAATGAAGATACAGACAATTTAATCAGATTTGAGCAGAAATTATTTGAGAATTTGATCCAGTATTAGATGCTAAACTTATTCATATTTGAAAAAGTATTTTGGATTGCATCTGATTAAAAAATACATTCAAAGTAAAAATAAATTCTATATGAGTAGCAAAAGAAAGAGAAAAATACATAGAAGAATTAAAATCATTTTTTGCAAATAAAAAAAGTCATCTAGATGAGACAGATTTGCACAGATTAGAGACTAATCCTCTTCGCATATTAGATAGCAAAAATCCAGATACAATAGAATTACTTAAATTCGCACCAAAGATAACAGATTTTCTAAAAAAAGATTCTTTGGAGTTTTATAAAAAAGTTAAAGAATATCTCGACATTCTACAAGTAGAATATATAGAAGATCCGTCACTTGTGAGATGATTAGATTATTATAGTCATACAGTTTGGGAATTTGCGGATTTCTCTGGAAGAAGTCAAGATGCACTTGGTTGAGGATGAAGATATGATGAGCTCGCTAAAACTCTATGACACAAAACATCAATTCCAGCTGTTGGATTTGCTTTTTGAGCAGAGCGTTTAATAGAACAAATTATGAGTTCTGGGGTGAAATTAAAAAACAAAGATATAATTCATTTATATTTTATTCAACTCTGAGATGAAGCTAAAAAAATTATTTTGCCACTTGATTTAGAGGCAAGAAGAAAATGATTAAACTCTTCAATTTCACTTTGAACTCCATCAATTAAAATTCAACTCAAAAAAGCAAATAAAATTAACGCAAAATTTGTAGCTATAGTAGGTGTTATGGAGGCAAAAAATAAAGTTTGTCAGCTTAAAGATATGATAGCTGGAACTCAAGAAGAAGTGAAATTAGATGATTTATTAGATCATATTATAGGTAAAGTCTGAAAAGAAAATCTTGATTTTTATAGTCCAGCTAAAGATTTTATAATTGAGGAACCAAAAGTTTTAGAAGAATTTTAAATTTATTCTTGATTAATTAAATGTTTTTTTATATAATACAAATGTTATTTATTTACTAATAAAAATATTATGGAGTTACAAAGAAAAGTTAACCTAAAAAATCTTGATAATGACAGAGCTGTTGTTGATAGACTTATCGATGAAAATATAACTCAAAAACTTGATCAGTATCTACAAAAATTTAATAAAACAGATCTGGTTTGTAAAGTATGATTAAGTATGGAAAGAAATAAAAAATGATTATTTAATTGAGTATTGCAAATTTTAGTAGATTGAAAAAAATTCAGATATGCCAGAGAAGATTACAAAAAATTAGATGACCTAATTAATCATTTATTTGACCATTTTAAGGAAAAATTAGCAAAGAAGTAATTCCTCTTCTGTCATTTCGAGTCCACTCTGTCATTTCGAGTGATAACGAGAAATCCCTTTAAATCAAATCTTTTGAGACTAAAATTTAAAGAAAAGTTAAACTTGGAAATTATAATTTTCAAAAGTGCTCCTAAAAGGGATTTCTCACTTCGTTCGAAATGACAGGTGGTGGAGTTTTTCTCGAAATGACAAATGGCAGAGTTTTGGGATGAAAAATAAAACTCTAATAACAAATTTATATTTTCTATTAATTATATGTCCATTTTTCTTTGAATTATTTTAGCACTTGTAGTTTTTACTCTGATAGTTTTTTTTCATGAACTAGGACATTTTTTGTTTGCGAAGCTTTTTTGAGTAAAAGTAGAAGAGTTTTGAATATGAATTCCACCAAGAATTACAAGATTATTTAAGGATAAATCAGGGACAGAATATACATTTAATCTCTTCCCTATCTGATGATTTGTGAAGCTTTTTTGAGAAGAATATAGTGAAGATACTATAAAAAACAAAAAAAGTCTTGTCTCAAAAGAAGTCTACAAACAAATGATAATAATTTTAGCTTGAGTCCTTTTTAATTTTATAATAGCAACTATAATCTTCTCGGTAGCTTTTATGATATGAACCGGACCACTTACAATTAACACAAAATTTGACACAAATATTACAACAAAGCTAATTCCTTCATTAAATGAAGCTGTTAATTTATGAATTATAAAAACATCAGGAATTATTATGTCACCAGTTGCTTGAAGTATAGCCGAAAATGCCGGAATTATGGAATGAGATATTTTGCTTTCAATAAATGACAAAATGATAACAAATCCAGAGCAAATGGTAGAAATTGTATCTAGCTCAACAAAACCTCTTAAATTCTATGTAAGACGTGGAACAGAAGAATTCGTTAAAGATATTTTACCAATTTCATGAAAAATTTGAGTTTATGTAGGATATAATATTTCTTCTGTAAATAAAGATTTTAAATATAAATTTACTGTAAAAGAAGCAATTAAAGAATGATTTAATGAAACTTATAATCAATCAAAGCTCGTTCTAGAACTTATGAAAAATCTTATATTAAAAATAACAGTTCCGAAAAATATAACTGAAAAAAATGAAGCTATAGATAGCCTCTGAGGACCTATAGCAATTTGAAATCTATTCGTAGATTTAGTGAAAGAAAAAGCAAGTTTTGTTATGATTTTATTAATTTGAGCGCTCCTTAGTGTGAATTTAGCAATATTTAATTTACTTCCACTTCCAGCACTTGATTGATGAAGATTTTTTATAATGTTACTAAATAGCATCGTAATTTTTATTTTCTGAAAAAAAGTTATTGACTGACGAGTTGAAAATTTAATACATTTGATGTGATTTTTATTCCTCATAATTCTCAGTCTATTTGTAGCTTATAAAGATATTTTTAAATTAATTTTTAATTAATCTCCATTCTGTCATCCTGAGCTTGTCGAAGGATCTATTTATTTATAAAATACCTAATAATTAAAATAAATGTTTGAATTTAAAATAGAAAAAACTGACTGACTCGCAAGAGCTGGAGAATTTGTTACACCAAATGGAGTGATAAAAACTCCTATTTTTATGCCGGTTGGCACTCAAGCTACAGTTAAATGAATTACAAAAGAACAGCTAGAACAAATTGGATCTCAAATAATTTTATCAAATACTTATCACCTCTACCTCAAACCAGGTGAGAATTTAATAGAGGAATTTTGAGGATTGCACGACTTTATGGGAATTAAAATTCCTATTTTAACTGATAGCGGATGATTTCAAGTATTTTCTCTTGGGAATATAAAGAGACCCGTCTCAAATTGAGAGACTAGTCTCAATAATAATCTTGTTAAAATCACAGAGGATGGAGTTCATTTTAGATCTCATAGAGATTGATCGAAACATTTTTTTACACCAGAACTTGCGATGCAAATCCAGGAAAAGCTCGGGGCTGATATAATCATGGCATTTGATGAATGTGCACCTGGAGATAGCTCTCACTCATACGCAATAAAGGCAATGAACAGAACTCACAGATGGGCAACAAGATGTCTAACTGAACACACAAAATTACAAGAAAAAAGAGCTAGTTTATGAAAAAATCCTCAAGCACTATTTACTATAATCCAGTGAGTAATTTATGAGGATTTACGCCGTGAATCAGCGAAATTCTTGGGTGAACTCGATACTCCATGAATTGCAATAGGATGATTAAGTGTATGAGAATCAAAAGAAGATTTACTCCGCATTCTTGATGTACTATCACCAATTTTGCCTACAGAAAAACCTCACTATCTAATGTGACTCTGAACTCCAGAAGACCTAATTGAATGAATTTACCGCGGAATTGATATGTTTGATTGTGTGCTACCAACTCGTCTCGGACGCCACGGAGTAGCTTTTACATCTTACTGAAATATTAAGCTCACCAACAAGAAATACGAACACGAAAAAACCTGAATTCCAATAGATCCAGAATTATCTACACATGTTTCGAGAACTTATTCTCTCGGTTATCTCCGTCATCTACTCCACACCTGAGAAATTCTAGGATGACAACTCCTTTCACTCCACAATCTCGAATTCCTCCTCAACATAACCACCAAAGCTCGCGAACATATCCTAAATTGACAATATGAAGCTTTTAGAAACAAATTTCGGGAGAATTATAAGATGAAATAAAAAAAGAGACCGGTCTCTCCAAAATGGAGACCGGTCTCAAATTATCATAATATTTATTATTTAATTTTTCACACAGTATAAAAGTGCTACGTTACGGGGGCGAGTTTCTGTTCATCAAGTAGTAGAAACATATTGATTTGGACCGACTGCTGCAGTAGTTTGTGATAATGAATATGGTGTTGATGTAACACCAGAAGTACCCCAAGCACCTGCATAATTTGCTCAGCCATTAACTTGTGATGAGTATGCTTCTGTATGTTTATGTGCTTTAAAATCTTCAGATTGTAAACTTCCAAAAACTCTACTAACATCAACTCATCTTCAATTATCTAATCATCTTATAAATTCTCATCTTAAATTAAGTGTAACACTTCATGATGTTCAAGTTGGCACGTTAACTCAATTAGCCTCACTCCATCAACTTGGGCAAACTGTTCAATTATATGCTATTACAGCTCATTTTGGAATAATAGATAAGCTTGTAACTGTTGAATTTAAGGAAGTCACTCTTCAATCTAAATCATTTAAATTAGTAATCATTTGATTCCAGGCATTTGCAGTTAATCCACTTCAAGTTCATACTGGAGTTAAAGATGTAAACCCAGCATAAACCATAAAGATAAGTCAAAGTGTAAGAAAAAAACTTACAGCCATTAGACTTCAATGAATTAAAGTATTTTTTATTGATTTCATAAAAATGGAAATTATTAAATAAAGTGTGGAAATTATATTATATTTTTTCGGAAATGCAAATAATAAAACTGGACCTGCGGTCCAGTTTTATTATTAAGATTTTATTTATTAGTAACTTTTAACTTCCCATCTGAGAGAGTCAGTTCCTCAATCATTTTTTGCTTTTTTCTCAATATTTTCTTTATCTTCAAAACAAGTTGATAAAGTATATTTTTGATTTTTTATTCCATTTTTATCTGAACTAACTTTATAAATATATCAAAATTTGCAACCATTAATTGTTTGTCAATCAATAGTATCTTTAGGTTTATTTAAAATATATGTTGACGATAAATCATTTAAAGATTTTGGATATTCACCTTGATCTTGATAAGACATTTCTAATCAACTTTGCAATATCATAATATTACTCATTCTAGTAGAATCTCTTGCTTTATTAATTTGAGCTGTATATGGATCTTCCATTTCTATAACATCTTTTGGTGCTACAATATCAAATTTCCCAGTTTCAAGGTTATATTCTCAAGTAAAATTAACTGAAATATCGTTGTCTGGGATAATATCTTTTAGATTTAATTTAATTTCATAAGTATAATTATTATCCTTTTTAGTTGATTTAATTGTACCAATATCCTGGGAATTATAATTGATTTTTAGGTCAGTTTTATCTAAAGATAAGGCTCATTTGATAGATAAAATTTGTTTGTTATTTTGAGAAACTGTAAGATTTAAAGCATTATTTTCCCAAACTAAAGAAGATGAAACGCTAGAAGAATTTGTTTTCAAATTAATGTAATTATTTTTTATAGTAAATAAAGCTACGTCAGATCATTTAGCCAAATTTCATTCAATAATATAAGAGCTATTTTGCTTAGTTAAACTCACTTTTCATTTCATTCATTTTTCACTAATTTCCTTAAATAAAGTAATTTTAGAATTATCATTTGAGTATTTTAAAATTTCTTTATAAGAAGCTGAAATATTTGATTTTGAACCATCTACTTCGGTTCATATTTTATCAATTGTATCTTTTTTAAGAATTAGAGAATAAGTATTGTTTATTTTTTTAAATGGAGTTAAGAGACTATTTGTTTCTAAAATATCTAGAATTGTTTTTAGTTTTTTTATAGCTTCTGCCTGATTAACTTGGTTTGTTTTTGGAAGCTCTATATGAATTGATTTACCTTTGTATTTGTCTAAAGTTTGTGTTACAGATTTTATCTGAGAATCCATATTCATAGTCTTGTCAGAAGTTTGAACACTTATTTTGTAATCTCTTAAGTTAAGATATAAATCCTTGTCTATAATTTTTATATTAGCGTCCAGTGATATATTTCAGCTCACTTTTACACTTTCTCACTTTGTATATTTACCGTTTTTATAAGTAGATTTTCCTGGCAGATTTCATTCAAAATTTATTTTAATTTTAAAATCTGACTCTTGAGAACCTCTCAAAATAGAGAAAATATTGGTATATTTTTCTACATTAACTGAAACTTTTCAGAGTGTCGAAGATATTTCAAAACTCGCTTTTCAAGTTTCCTTAAAATCGCTATCACTATATTTATCAATGTAAGTTTTTAGTCCAGATATTATATCTTTTTGGACTGAAATAATATCTTGTTCAACTCTATTTTGTTCTTCACTTGTTATTTTATAAGGATTTAAACCTTTTTTAACAGCAGCTTCAATTTCAGATTTCAATATTTTATAAGCTTGCGCCTGCTCCTTAACTAGACTTAGATTATTAGTAAAATTATAATCATAAGAATATTTTAGTGTAGAATTTAATTTCTTTAAATTATTAGTTATTTCTCATATTTCTTTTTTATATCCAGATTTTAAGGCAACATTTTTAAAACTAGATACTTTTTTATTTGTATCACTAGTTATATATTTTTCTAAATTTTCATTTAGTTTTATTAGTTTCTGAGTTTTCGAATTATTATAATAACTAGAGTAATCCTTAGTTAGTGCATAACTAGAAAAATAGGAACTAGAAATCAATGTAGAAATTAGTCCTAAAGTAAGTGCTTTTTTTGCGTTCATAAAAATATTATTAAAAATTAAATTAAATAAACGTCAATAGAATATCATTTAATTTTCAATAATGCAAATTTTTTTTATAAATTGAAATTATTTAGTTAAATTATTAACCAAATCGTTTATTTCCTTCTCAAAATGTTCATATGAAAAATCTCGAGCTCTTGCCTCACAATCAGTTCTCATTTCTAGGCATTTTTCTGGAGTAAGAATTTTTACAGCTTCTATTATATCATTTATTTCTGCTCATTTATTTATTAGAATTCCAGTTTTACCGTCTATAATACTCTCTTTTAGTCACCCCTCATTTACTCAAATACACGGCTTCCCTGCTGCCATACTCTCAACTGGACTCATTCAAAAATCTTCATTTACTGGAATATAAATAGTTGCTAGACAATTTCAAATATATTTGTAAAATTCTTCATCACTTGGACTTGAAATAATTTCAATATTTTTGTATCATTTTGCGAGTTTAATTATTTCTTCTTTTTGTGGATCATTAATTCCATGTATAATTTTAAGTTTTTTATCTGGCATTTTTTGGAAAGCCTCAGCAATTCTATCAACTCTTTTTGCTCAAGCAAGTCTCGCAAAACTAAGATAGTAATCACTAGTTGAGATATATTTAAATCTATCTAAAATAACTGGTGGATAAACTATATGAGCTTCTAATCATAAAAATTCCTTAATTCTATTTTTTGTATTTATAGAATTTGTTAAAATTAAATCCATTTTTTTAATATCTCTCTCATACATTTTTCTAAAAAAAATAGACGCTAAATTAAAAAATGGTCTTAGAATAAATGGGACTTTTTTTAGGTATAATTCGCGTAAATCATACAAATATCTGGGTGGTGTATGACAATAAAATATTTTTTTAGCATCTTCTCTTGCATTTCTGACTGCGCTTATACAATCTCAACTAAAAATAATTGTGTCATAATTCTTAAGAAATTTTGTGTTAAATAAAAAGGCTAGCTTTAATTTAAGGTGTCTTAATCACTTCTTGAAAACCTCTGAGCTTACTGAAATTAATTTTCACTCAAATCACTCAAGTCTTAAATCAAAACTTCAGTGACTAAAAAATCCTGATGCAATATCAGCTTTCAAGGCTTTTGCCATCATAATAATTAATCTTTCTCATCATCATTTATACAAGAAAGTATCGTGCAAAATTATATTTTTTCTATTTTCCATAATTATTTACTTAAATCTATTTTTTCTTCAATAAAACTCTTTAATTCCTTTTTGAAAATTGAAATATCAAAATTATAAGAGTATTCTCTAATTTTCTGGTAATCAAATTCTAAAGTTTCAAATTTTTCTATGGCTTTATTAAGATTTTCTACTGTTTGCTCCTCAAAAAATACTCAAGTTGATGGAAGATATTTATGATTTTCTCTAACCGTTTCAAGTGATCATCATTTTTTGTAGGCTATAACTGGAGTTCCTGTCGCCATCGCCTCAATTGAAACAAGTCAAAAATCTTCCTCAGGCGGAAATAAAAATGCTTTTGCTTCACTCATATATTGTCTAACCTCAGAGTTTGATAAACCAAATATCCATTTTATATTTGGTTTTGATTTTTTTACTAATTCCCTATATAAAGCGTTATCCGTTGCGGTCGATAAAATAATTTTTTTTCAATTTTCATTGAAAGTATCAACGAGTAAATCAAATTTTTTATATGGAATTGTACGTCACACATAAAAATAATAATCTTTTTTGATATCAGAAAATGGAAAAGAATTTAAATCAATTCCGGGATAAATTAGTTTACTTTCTCTTCTATAATATTTTGCAATTCTACCGGCTGTATTTACTGAATTTGCAATAAAAAAATCAACACGTGCAGCTGCTACAAAATCCCAAACCCTAAGATTATGTATAAAAAATTTCATAGCAATTTTTGCTACAAAATTCAAAATCCCAAATTCTAACCTCTCAAAATATTCAAAATAATGGCTCCAGAAATAACGAGTTGGAGTATGACAATAGCAAAAATGAATAGTTTCTGGCCTTGTAATTACTCATTTTGATTCAGCTGAACTCGAAGAAATTACAATATCATATTGTCATAAATCAAAACTCTCGAAGGCTCTTGGTCTAAACATTAAAGCAATTTTTGGCCTTTTATTTAAAAATGGAATTTTTTGTAAAAAAGAAGTATAGATTTTTCTTCATGCGAACTTAGGATTTCATTCTTGCCAAAAAACTGATGTATAAATATCAGCTTCAGGAAATAACTCCATTATATCAAATAGCACTTTTTCAGCTCATCAGATATCTTTAATCCAATCGGTAATTATTGCTATTTTCTTATTTTCAAACAAGTGAAGAAATAATTAAAAATAAATTTTATTTACGTCAGAAATCATCATCAAATCTGACAATATCATCCTCTTCAAGATAATCTCAAATTTGACTTTCTATAATATGAAGCTCGGTTTTTCATTTATTTTCAAGTCTATGTTTAAATCCTGACGGAATAAATACGCTTTCTCATTTTCTGACAATTTTTTCTTCTTCTCATACTGTAACAACTGCAACACCATCTACTACAACCCAATGTTCAGATCTGTGATAGTGCATTTGAAGAGACAATTTTTTATTGTTTAGTACAGTAATACGCTTTGTCTTAAATCAAGTTCCTTCATCAATTATTGTGTAACTTCCCCATGGTCTATAAACAGTTTGTCCGAAATTTACCAATTGTCTATCTTCTTCTTTTTCTTTTAGAATATTTACCACATTTTTAATCTTTTGTGATTCTCCTTTTCTTGAGATAAGTAAGGCATCTTTTGTATCTACAATTATACAATCATCAAGTCAAATAATAGCTACTTTTTTATTTTTAATTTCCCCTATAAGAAAATTATTTTTTGAATCAACCTCGAGTAAATTATTATTTTCTCTATCATTTGCCTTTAAATATTCATCAATCGAGTCAAAACTTCATAAATCATTCCAATAAGTATCAAGAGGTGTCACATAAATATTGTCTGATTTCTCCAAAAGTCCATAATCTATTGAAAGGTCAGGAAGTGCATTAAAAATTTCATTTATATATTTTTCTTTTTCAAATAAAAGTTTAGAGTTAGGTTTTTTGTCTTCTCATTTTTCATTTCATTCATAACCATATTGTGGGCTATATAATCAGTCATCATTCCTTTTAAAAATATCATAAATTGCTTTAGAATGTTTTTTTAATTCTTCAAAATATATTTCCTTTCAAAATAAAAAAATTCCAGAATTCCATAAATATCAATTTTTTATAAAAACCTCGGCTTGAATTTTATCTGGTTTTTCTTTAAATTCCATAACTTTATATGGAATTTTTTCAGTAGTTTCTGGGTTAATATAACCATAACCTGTATGTGGACAAAATGGTTTGATTCAGAATGTAATTAATGATTTTGAAGCTATATTTTTTGATTCTTCTATGGCTTTAACAAATTTTTTCTCATTTTCTATAACTTGATCTGATGGCATAATAAGACCTAGGGAATCATTTTCAATATTTTTCATAGCAAAAGTAATAGCTCAGAGTGTATTTTTTGCCATTGGCTCAATAAGAATCTGACATTCCTTTAATTTAATTCAAATTTCAGATGCTTGAGTTATACAATGAAATTTGTAATCAATATTAGTAGCGATTAAAATATTTTCAGTTTTTGATATTAAAGTAGCTCTTTTAAGGGTTTTTTGGAAAAGTGAAGTTCATCAAAGTTCATCTAATTTTATAAATTGTTTTGGGTAAAATTTCCTAGAAATTGGCCACAATCTTGTTCCACTACCTCAGGCCAATATAATTGAATTTATTTTCATATTTATTTTTTTATTTAAAAAATTAGAGTGCCTGTGAATAATATCAAAAAAACTCGATTTGTAAACTAATTTTAAAATTTTTATTTCATCAATACATATCAAGAAACATTATAATACGGATAATTATTTTCCACTCATTTATATTCAGGATTTTTAAGAGTAATGTTTTCTAAAAATACTTTATAAATCTCTCAATTTCTTCATTTTAATTCAAATGTCATATCCAAATTATCAAGTTTTGTAGATCAAGTTGCTTTATAAATAGATAATAATTTATTTTCTATTTCATTTAAATTAACGGAATCTACAAGTCATATTTTTTTATAAATATTCATATAATGATTTTTTATATCCATAATTGCATAATCTGAAGGTAGGGGTGTTGGTTGAGTTGTATTAATATTTAAGATTTTTGAATATCAAGTAACATCTATTGGAAATATTCACTTGTAATAATTATTTGTAAAATTTAATGTTTCTCTAGTAAAAATATTATTAACAATATCATAACGACTTTTTACTTTAATTTCTTCTGCAATTCAATATATCAAACTCCACTTACTAATCCCATCACTGTTTCATGATGAAGAATATTTGTATGTATTTTTTAAAAAAATACCATCAATATTTTTATTTTTAACAACATTATATTGAACTGGAAATAAATTTTTGATACTGTTACAATTATCATAATCGCATAAATAATCAATTTGTGAGTAGATTTCTTTTGATAATTCTGGAGTAATGTCTGAGTAATTATTTAGTGGATAAATAACTCAATCTTTTAGAATTCAAGCAGTTTTTAAGTTATTTTCAAGCCTTGCTAATTGTCTTGACTCAGGGAGAGAATAAACTCACCAAGGTCAAACAGATATTATAATAGTAAATATTGTCAGAATAAGTGGGATATAAACTAGATTTTTCTTTTTTGAAAATACAAAATAAAGAGAAATTACAGAAAGCCAAATTCAGAAAACTACTACAAAATATCTATTCATTGTAATATCATATTGAGCTATTCTAAGGTAAATTGCATAAAAAAGCATAAATAATTGTGGGACTACAACAATTGGAAAATGGCTTCTAAAAAACTTTATAAATTTATTTTTTTCTTCAAAAATATATGAGAAGATATAAACTAAAAATCCGAAAATACTAAATCAAATAACAAGCCAACTAACCTCTCATTTTGGCCAATCTTTAAAATTTAAAAGTACTCTAATTGTGTAAGAGTACAAAATTATAAAATAAACTCAAATAAACGGAATTGAAATATATTTTACCAAAAAAGAAAAAAACGCATTTTCTACGAATTTATTTTTATCAAATGTCTCTTTGGTAGGTAATTGAGTAAGTGCAAAAAGTGGAGTAATCAGGGAAAGCGAGAGTATTATCCAATCTCAAAAAATTTTTTCGCTTTGCGATCATTTTATATCAAATAGTGTAAAATAAGCCAATATTCAGATAACTCATAAAGCTGATAAAACTCATCATAAAATAAATGAAATTAGAAAAATTACACTGATATTATAAAAATAACTGTAATAAATTTTTTCAATTAATTCATTTTTGTAAATTTTTTTAAGAAATGGTGAGGTAAATATAAATGCAATTATTCAGACAAGTGTGAGTGCAAAAAATATCAAATTATCAATATTATCTACATTATTTTTAAAAGTTATAAAGAAGAAGGTTCAAAACAATATTACTCAAAAATCAGCTATAATTTTCTTAAAATCTGAGAACCCTAGACTTTCTCATTTAAGGTATATTCAAACACTAAGAAAAAATGTAATAATTAGCGAAAAAATCGATCTAACAATAATATTATGAGTATATGAAGATAAATTTTGAGCATTTAAATTTATTAAAAGAAGCAAAAATAAGGCTAGTAAAATTATTATAGATAAAGGAGATCTTTTAATAACTTTTGAGATAATAGATTTAAAATTAGAATAATTTATCCAAAAAAAAGTATCTTTACTTGTTTCACTGCGCATAAAATGAAATTAAGTTATAAAAACAAGTATATTGTATCTGATTACAAGGTAAAATCAAATATAAAGTTAAAAGTTAAAAGGCGAACTCTTTCGAGTCCGCCTTTTTTATACATTTTCCAATTATGTTTTGTTATGTTTTTGTTTTTTTTAGAGTTCTACCACCTCCCCGTTATGACAACATCATTTGAGATTTCGTTGATGTCATCTGGTTTTACTGGAAAATGTTTCGCAAGGTGATCGCCTAGCTGGTAAATCACGTTGCAGATAGCATCGACCGGACGCTTGAATTTGATTCCTACGATGATTTGAAGGATAAGGGATTCCCAATTGATTTGAGGCGAGATATTATCTATCGCCTTATCAGGTTGTATCCTCACCATCCTCTCCTCGAGAGAAATCAGAATAAGAACTCCAGTAGCCTCTTTTGTCTTGTTGATGCCGAGTTTACGAAACAAAGACTTCGCACGCCTCGTAACAGCCTTTTCCTTATCAGCTTTTTTGAGTCGCGGAACAATGCTTGATGCCGATACGATAGCGACTTTTATTTCGCCGGCAGTTCTTTTCTCTACCTCGGTAATTACGTCTTTAATCAGTTGGAGCCCTGTCTCAGATAAAAAAGTCAGAGCGTCATTTTTTTTCTTCATGCTCTCCTCCTTTTCTACCAGCTTCCAGAGGCTCCGCCTCCGCCAAAACCACCGCCTCCGCCACCAAATCCTCCGCCTCCTCCGCCACCACCGGCTATTCCGACCTCAAGGACTATACGTCCAGCAAGCCCAAGAATAAAACCTCCGATAATGAAAATAAAAAGCAATGGAAATGTGACATTGAACATGAAATATCCTAGAGTAGGTCCAAGAACTGCGCCAATACTACCCCCTAGAAAAATATTTGCAAAACCAGCTATTCCGGTAATGACAAAGAAGATGATTAGCCCAAACTGAAGCATACTATCTTCCTTTTCTTTTTCTCCGTCTTTTGCAGTCTTGCCGTCGCCTTTGTATTCACCTTTTACAGCGAGTTTGATTTTGGCGATAGCGGTCTCCAGGGCCTCGGCTGTTTTACCAGCTTTTAGCCGTGGAGACATTTCTTGGTCAATAATACGACCAGAGATAAGGTCGGTAAGAGTACCTTCCAATCCCCTGCCGGCTTCGATTCGGATTTTGCGGTCAGCCTTGGCAAGAGTTATGATAACACCGTTATCTTTGCCCTTGTGTCCGGCTTTCCAGCTTTCTGCGACCTTGATGGAGAATCCTTCAATATCTTCTCCTTCAAGGGATGGGATTGTTAAAATGAAGATTTGATTACTTGTTGCTGATTCATACAACTCAAGGTCACGAGATATACGGTCTACCTCGTCTTTTGAGAGCATGCCAGCATAGTCATTCACGTAAGTTGTGAGTTTTGGGACTTCCAGGGCGTATCCGCTTGTAGCGATTGCCAGAAGAAGTACCCAAATGAATGAAACAATGTATTTTTTCATAGGGGTCTCCTGGTTTTGACCTCACGAAATTCAGTAAAGATTTCCGAGAGGTCAATTACTTGCTACTTCGCTGGACCGCCGAACTGAACTTTGGGTGCAGTTTTTGCTCCTTCATCAGCCTTGAAACTTTCCTTGCGCTGAAGCTGGAGTAATACTGCATTTGTCAAGTTGTTCGGGAAGGTACGGATGGATGTATTGAAAATCCGCACCGCCTCGTTGTAACGAACGCGCGCAACACCGATCCGGTTTTCCGTGCCCTCAAGCTGATTTTGCAGATCAAGAAAACTCTGATTTGCCTTCAGGTCGGGGTATTTTTCGACCACCATCATCAGACGGGAGAGCGCACTCGAAAGTTCGCCCTGATTCTGTTGGAACTTCTGGATCATCTCGGGATTATTGACAACGTCCTTCCCGACCTGAATCGTGCCGACCTTGGCGCGAGCCTCGGTAACGGCGGTAAGGGTCTCCTTCTCGTGCGACGCGTAGGCCTTCACGGTCTCAACCAGATTCGGAATGAGATCAGCACGACGCTGGTATGATGCTTCCACATCGCCCCACGCCGCGAAAACCCCTTCCTCGTTTTGTTGGATGGTATTGTAACCACAGCCAGTCATCATGAACAGAATCGCCAACATTGCCATTGTCGAAAAAATCGAACTTTTCATCTTCATCGTCTTCGTCCTCTCTATGAGTTTTTGGGTTTATAAAACATTTGTTGTTGTTTTTATACTACTACATAAGCTTATTAAACTTATATTTTTAATTTAATTTTTTAATTGGAAAATGTTAATGAGCCCGACAAACAATAAAATTTACATTTGTCATGTTTATTGACTATAATTAAAATTATAAAATGTCAAGTATATTTTTGACATTTTAATTTTTTATATACATTTTTTTGCATTATTTAAATTATTAATATACTAGACTAAATTCTTAAATATTTTATAAAAACTATTTTATGACTCCAAATATATCTAAACTAGAAAAACTAAATTTATCTTGAAATTATCTAATTTCTAAATCATCTGATATTAAATATCTTCTTTGATTACAAGAAAGCCATAGAATTGAAATTCTAATTAAAAATAAAGTATTTTCTATTTTGGCAAACAATTTAATTCTAGAGGAAATAAGTAAAAAATTTGATAAATATGATATTGTTGATGTAGAGGATAAAGATAAGATTAAAGCTTTATTCTCAAAAATAAAACTATTAAAAGTTGATTCAGCTAATACAACTTTATGAAGAATAGAAAGACTTGAAAAATTATGAGTGAAAAAAATTAAAGGAATAGAATCTGTAGTTTCTAACTTAAGAAAAGTAAAAACAAACGAGGAAATTGAGCTAATTAGAAAATCACAAGAAATTAATTTAAAGGCATTTGAGAGTGTTTTAAATAAAATCAGACTATGAATGACAGAATTTGAAATTTCAAAATTCATAAAAATAGCCCACCTAGAACTCTGAGCTACTTGAGAAAGTTTTGAGCCAATTGTTGCATTCTCAGATTGATGATCTTGCCCACATCACACAAATAGTGTTGAGAGAAAATTAGTAAAATGAGACCAGATTTTATTTGATTTTTGATGTATTTATAATTGATATTGCTCGGATATGACTCGTGTAGTTTTCACTTCTAAGCCAAATTCTGAGCAAAAACAATTCTATGATTTATTAAAATACACAAACGAGGAATGTATGAAATTCTGAAAAATCGGAATGGAATATAAAAAACTTCATCAAAAAGCAAATCAAATATTGTGAGAAAATTCGAAGTTTTTCACACATAATCTCTGACACGGAATTGGAATTGATATCCACGAAACTCCACTTTGAATGAGAGATTTAAGCACTAAAATCGAAGAAAATGATGTTTTCACAATAGAACCCGGACTTTATTTTCCAGAAAAATTCTGATTTAGATATGAGAATATTATAGTTGTTAAAAATGGGAAATTAATTAATATTTTAGGAGAAATTGAAGATAAGGATTATATTTTAGGATTGTAGACTACGCTATCCCCTTTTCTCTCATATCCCTCACACGAATTTTAACCATTTCATGAAGAGTTGGGTCATCCAAATCAAAAAATTTAATATCACTATTCCGAATATCCGCAATTCAAACACTCTTCTCTTCATCTTCTGACAAATGATATACATAAGTAATTGGGCAAGAATGAGCTTTTACTCCTTCAAAATATCAATTCTCAAAAATATCATCATACACTCCCAAAAAAATCAACTTCCCAACATCGATATCAATTCCCAATTCCTCCTTCATTTTCCTCCTCACTCCCTCCTCAATTGTCTCACCCTTATAACGCATTCCACCCGGAATGTAATAAACTCACTTCAAAGGCTCGTTATTCCTCAACCCAAGCAAAATCTTCCCATCCCCATTCACAAAAATAACATCAACAGATGAGACTATTGAATTAGTAATTATTTGTTTGTATGTTTCTGGTTTTAGATGCATAATGTTTGAGTTAAAAATGATATTATTATGAAAAATATTTAATTAATTCTAAATTATATTCATAATCATTAATTATTTTTTTATATAATTCAGATTGAGCTGGATTAAATTCATAATCAGGATTATCTTTATTTGTTTCATCTTGTTTTAATGAAAGTAATGCACCTTTATATTTATTTGATATTTCAGTATATTCACTCACTCAATTACTTGCGGAAATATTTCGAATATTAAGTCAAATAAATTCTAAAAAACTTTCATAAAAATATTTTTCGTTTAAATTTTGAAAAATAATTGGGCGATTTGGTGCAAAATATTTTTTATCCCGATTATTAATATTTTTAAATTTTCTTAATGATTCTTGAAAAAATTTGTAATCTTTTAATTTAATATAATTAATTAAAATAATTTTTTCAAAATCTTCTTTTGTAAATTTTTTCATTTTATTACTCCATTCTGGTTTTTCATAATTTACCTGTAAAACAATATTAATTTGATTTAGTAATCTTTTTATAAATCTTAGATTTTCTTTTTCAAAAATGTTTTCAAACTTATTTATTATATAGTCTACTATTTCAATTTTATTTTGATTTTCTATTTTAATTAAATCAAAAATTTCATTTATTTTTTTGAAGAAAAACTCTTCTAAATCTTCTTTTAATGGAACAGGGACAAATCTCTCAATATTAATAATTTTTTCTAGGTATTTACTATCAAATCATTTAGAATCCATTACTTTTATAATATGCTCTTTATCATAAGATACAATATAAATAATATTTTTAAAATTTCCTAAATTTTTTATTAAATTAAGCATAATAAGAATCTCACTAGGTTCACATCTATCTAGGTCATCAATAATTATAACAAGTTTTTTTCATAACTTAACAAGTTTTTTTCAAATTTGATTTTTTACATCTTCTAATGTTTTTTCTTTAGAAAAAGATTTTAATATTTTAGGTATTAAACTTAAGTTACTATTAAGTCATTCAATTAATTTGAGATATTTAGCAAGTAATAAAGAAATATGTATTTCTCATAATACTGTAGATAAATCAAATAAATAACTTTTAATTAAATCATTTTTTTCATAATTCCAAGGATTAAATCTATGTGTAATATAATTTGGATTTCAATCCAAATAATCTTTATCTAATAAATTAATTATACTACTTTTTCATAATCACCATTCTCATATAATTCAAATACTATATGAATTTTCAAAATCCTTATTATCAATTCCATTGATAATATCATATATATTTTTAGCAAAATAATTATATCAAAAAATATCTTTTCAAATTGAAATTGGTTCATCTGAAATCAATTGAATATAATTTCATTTTATACTAAAGTTTTTAATTCAATTAATATATTCTTTAAAATGATTTTTTTTATCTTTAGTCTTTTCAAAGATTTTTTTATATAAATTAAAATAATAAAATTTATTCTTCATATCCTCTTCCATAGTTTCATAATTTTGTTTCATAATTAACGCTAATAATAGCAAAACTGAAATAAATCATACAAATAATGAGAAATTATAATAATCAAGATAATAATTCCTATAAAAGGGATAGGTTGATCACAATAAAAATAAAATAAAAAATGATTTCCATAAAACTATGTTTTTATATAAAAAATTAAAAATAAATTTTAAATTTACTAATGAAATTAGTATAACTAGAAAATATGAAAAGAATTTATAAAAAATATTTTTTGGTATCTTTAAAAAGGTATTATGTAGTGTAAATATAGAGAAATCTACACTAAAAATACTTTCATAAATAAAAAATAATAATAAAAAAATTATAAATATTATTAATATTGAATAATAAAATTCTTCAGTAAATCTTAAAAATTTATTAACATAACTATTATTTTTTATTTTTCTAACCCAGAAATATATTCTAATTATTAACCAATCTAAAAATTCAAGAAAAGCATTAACTATTTTATAAAATAAAAATAATATATATCTAATAAAAATTAGTATTTGTTTAATTATATAATTCATATTTAAAAGTTAAAAATTCAAATACCTCCCACATGTAAACCTCACATTTTCATCATCAT
>AMFJ01033392.1_pt1 | contig 21072 bp, 24 predicted proteins | sample 427208 | NCBI WGS metagenome assembly AMFJ01 (sample SAMN02954298, study PRJNA114691) | groundwater metagenome | biome: aquatic; feature: subsurface aquifer; material: sediment; isolation source: subsurface aquifer sediment | place: USA: Rifle, CO | collected 2008-08 | reverse complement strand
GCGGGCGGCGGCGCGCTTCATAGGGCGGGGATTCATTCCCCGCCCATGTGAAATGTGCCCGCCTCACTCATCAACCACATGGTTCTGCTGCGCCATTCCCTCCTCACAGGAGGATGAAACATGAGGGGGCGGTTCTTGCCTCTTTTAATTTCTTTTGCTACTATCAGCTCAAAATATAATGCTATATATGAACAATGGCAGGCCGAATTTTCCAAAATTAGAGGAAGAAATACTTGCGTTTTGGAAAAAAGAGAGTATTTTTCAAAAAACCCTTGAAAAGGATTCGCCAAAAGGCAGGTTTGTATTTTTTGAAGGTCCGCCAACAGCAAACGGCAGGCCGGGAATTCACCATGTGGAGGCCAGATCATACAAAGATCTGATTCCGCGATACAAGACAATGTGCGGGTACCATGTTGCGCGTAAAGCCGGTTGGGACACGCAAGGACTTCCTGTTGAACTTGAAGTTGAAAAACAGCTTGGTTTTCATTCAAAACAAGATATTGAAAAATTCGGCATTGCGGCTTTTAACGAAGCATGCAAAAGAAGCGTTTGGAAATATTTGGACGACTGGGTAAAGCTGACAGAGCGCATTGGCTTTTGGCTTGATATGCAAGACGCTTACATTACATACATGCCGGAGTATATTGAATCGCTTTGGTGGTTTATAAAACAGGTTTGGGACAAAGGGCTTATATATAAGGACTACAAAATCGTCCCGTATTGTCCTCGATGCGGAACATCGCTTTCAAGCCATGAGTTGGCGCAGGGATACAAAGATGTTGAAGAAGAATCGGTTTTTGTGAAGTTCAGAATTAAAGGCGAAAAAAACACAGCGCTTCTTGCATGGACAACAACACCGTGGACTTTGCCTTCAAATGTCGCGCTTGCGGTTCATCCGGAAATTATTTATGCGAAAGTAAAACAAGCAGATGAAAGTTTTTGGATGGCAAAAGATTTAATAACTTCTGTGGCGGTTGGCGATTACGAAATAACAGAAGAGAAAAAAGGGTCAGAGCTTGCTGGAATTGAATACGAGCCGCTGTATTCGTTTGTGCAGTATGACAAAAAAGCGCATTATGTCGTTCCCGCTGATTTTGTTTCAACAGCAGACGGCACGGGAATTGTTCATACGGCAGTTATGTACGGTGCAGATGACTTTGAACTTGGCACAAAACTTGATCTGCCAAAATATCATTTGGTTGGCGAGAACGGAAGATTCAAAGAACAAGCGGGCGAGTTTGCGGACTTGTTTGTAAAAGAAGCTGATCCAAAAATTATAGAAGATTTAAAAGCGCGAGGACTGATGTATAAAACAATGATGTACAAGCACTCGTATCCGTTTTGTTGGAGATGCAAAACTCCTTTGCTTTATTACGCGAAGGATTCGTGGTACATCAAAATGTCGCAAATGCGCGACAAGCTGCTCGCGGAAAACAGCAAAATACACTGGGAGCCGGAATATATAAAAGAAGGCCGTTTTGGAGAATGGCTTCGCGAAGTAAAAGATTGGGCGATTTCGCGCGAAAGATATTGGGGAACCCCGCTTCCGATTTGGGAGTGTGAAAAATGTAAAGACAGAATTTGCATAGGAAGCATGGCAGAGCTCGCTGAATTATCCGGCAAAGATTTGGGAGAGAGCTTTGATCCTCATCGTCCGTATGTTGATGATGTAACAATTCCATGCAATTGCGGAGGAACAAGAAAAAGAATTCCAGAAGTCGCTGATGTTTGGTTTGATTCAGGATGCATGCAGTTCGCGCAATGGCACTATCCGTTTGAGAACAAAGAAAAAATCGATTCAGGCGAAGCGTATCCTGCTGACTATATTTCCGAAGCTATTGACCAGACCCGCGGATGGTTTTACACCCTGCTTGCGGTTTCCACGCTTCTTTCAAAAGAAGCGCCGTTTCGCAATGTGATTTGTTTGGGGCATGTGCTTGATGAAAAAGGAAAGAAAATGTCCAAGTCCCTTGGAAACATTATCGATCCATGGAACATGGTGAATACTTACGGCGCTGATTCAGTTCGCTGGTATTTTTATTCGGTTAATCAGCCGGGAGACCCGAAAAGATTCGCGGAAACTGATTTGCAAGAACTTATTAAAAAAGTTTTCTTGATACTTTGGAATGTAAAAACTTTTTATCTGATGTTTGCTGACAAGCGCGACGGTTCATGGAACAAAAAACCAACGCACGCGCTTGATATGTGGATTTTGTCGCGTCTTTCAGGGGTTGCACAGGATGTTACAAAAAATCTTGATTCATACAAAGTTACAGAATCAGCCCGAGCAATCGCTGAATTCATCAATGACCTTTCTGTTTGGTATGTCCGCAGATCGCGCGACAGATTCAAAACAAGCCAGGGCGATGATTTGCAAAGCGCGATTTGGACCTTGCGGACGGTTTTAATTAATCTTGCAAAAATAATGGCGCCGTTTACTCCGTTTTTTGCAGAGTCGCTTTATCAAGACATTGGCGGTGAAAAATTATCTGTTCATCTTGAGGATTGGCCTGATCTTTCTGAATTCCGTAGCGAGGCAACAGAAAACAAAATGGCAAAAGTGCGTTCAATTGTTTCGCGCGCACTGGAAAGGCGAAGCGAAGCCGGCAGGCCTGTCCGCCAAGCTCTTGCTTCGCTTACAATCACAACGCCTGACGCTGTGCTTGACGATGTTTTTGCAGAGATAATTAAAGACGAGGTCAATGTAAAACAAGTGATACTTGAAAAAGGCGAAGATGCAATAGAGCTTGATACAGTGCTGACGCCGGAATTAATTCGCGACGGAATCGCTCGCGAGATAATAAGGCGCGCAAACGCAATGCGCAAAGAAGCTCGCATGACACTGGACGACAGAATCAGCTTGTATGCGTTTTCCGCAAGCCATGAAGTTGAACAAGCCATGGAAGAGCATAAAGGCGAAATAATGTCAGGAACTCAATCAAACGAAATTTTATTTGAAAAGCAGGAAACCGAATTTGAATCGGAATTCAAAACAGCAGAATGCGAAATTTGGATCGGTTGCAAGAAAAATGGTACAATTTAGGCGCGCACTGATCAGTTTAGATTCGCGTTTATGCCTTTAAACAACATCAAACAGCTTTTAAAAGACCTTGGGCTTTCCGAAAGCGAAGTTGTTTTGTATTTGGCGGCTCTTCAAATCGGGCCGTCCAGCGTGCAAGACATTGCAAAATCAGCAGGTATTTCAAGAACCGCCGCGTATGATTTAATTGAAGCGCTTCAAAAGCGCGGACTGTTTTCTTTTTCAGTCCGCGGGAAAAAGAAATATTTTGTCGCAGAAGAACCGCAAAAGCTAATTGCGCATTTTGAGCGCGAAGCTCGCGAGCATGAGGAAAAACTTCACGAACTTAAAATGAGCATTCAAATGCTTGTCCAAAGCGCAGGAGGCGAAAAGCCGGTTGTTAAATACTTTGAAGGATCAGAGGCCTTGTATGCATATTTTCAAGAGCTCTTTGAACAAATGCCGGAAGAGCAGATAATGATTACAAACTACGAAGAGATGTACAAGACAGTTGATTTTTCAATGCTTAGCGCTGTGCGTAAAAAGTCAGACAAGCTTGAAACGAGCGTAAAGATTTTGCATGTTGGCGAATCAAAACTCAAAAAACCAACAGCAGAGTACTGCCGCCTTCCGCTTTCGCTTGACGACAAAGTCAAGGGCGAAATTTCCGTTTTCAATGACACAATCGCAATGGTTACATTTTCAGGAAAATTGATAACAGTAATTATCAAAAGCAAACAGCTCGCAAGCATGCAGCGCGTTTTGCTTGAGTCAATGTGGGGAGCGTGCAGCAGGATTGGGAGATAGTATAGAAAGTGTATAAAGATAAAGAACAAATTATTGGGCTCTTAAAAAATGAACCAGCCAACCGGTTTGTTTTTGAGTATGGAAGTCCTGAGATTATTAGTCAACGAGCAAAGTGGTTGACTTACCGTTTCATATATGATACACTAATGTCAAGTATATGAAAAGCCGAAAAAACCTTTTAGAACAGCTTAAATCCTTACCCCACTTCGGGAAAGATACAGTTTACCAGCTTGGAAAACAGCTTGGACTTAAGGATTCTACGGTTAATACCTATATTAGCCGGTTTTTGAAATACAAGGAACTTGTTCAGCTTAAAAGAGGTCTTTACATATCAGCAGATTTTTTTGAAAAAAATAAAAATGATGTTTCTTATTCATTCTATCTTGCCAATGTCATTCGCACGCCGTCATATGTGAGTTCATGGGCCGCCCTTCAGTATTATAATCTCACCACTGAAGCTATTCACTCCATTACTTCAGTGACGCCGAAAGTGACAAGAGAATACCAGACAAAGGCCGGCAACTTCTCATACCGGTCAATTAAGAAAGAATTATTTTCTGATTTTTCTCTGTCCAATGGAAAGTTTGTTTTTTTTATCGCCGCGCCCTCAAAGGCATTGTTTGATTTGTTGTATTTCAGAACGAATCAGTTCCGTAGTGTTTCTTCTGGGAGTATCAAGGCGCTAATCGAAGAGTTACGGATAGACATTGATGAGATGGATAAAAACGAGCAGGAAAAATTTTATGCAATGATTAAAAAATATGAGTGAACTGATAACAACTATCTTAAAAAGAAAGGTTGAAGATGTTGCAACTTATGGCGGTCTTGATGCAGAAACGCTGCGCAACGCACTTAAAGAAGAATTGCAGTATTATGTTCTCAACTTTATTTACAATCATCAGGAATATAACAGCTGGATTATGTACGGCGGTTCGGCTCTGCGCATCATTTATGGACTTGATCGCATGTCGGTTGATTTGGATTTTGAAATTTCTCATTCGGTAAACGAAAAATTTTTGGAAGAGTTGAAAAAAGAAGTTGAAGAGTATTTCTTTAACACCTATGGCGCAGGCGCTGATTTTATGACAGCCAAAATCACCGCTGGCCGAGGATTACTGCTCAAATTCTATGTCGGTGAAGAACTTGGCTTCGGCCACACATCAAAACAGATACATGTAAAAATTGATCTTAATCACTTCGTTGCGCCAAAAACGGTAATAGAGCGCCGCCCAATAAATCGCGACCAGCTTTCTTTTGTCATTATCACTTATAACATGGCATCTTTAATGGCAAGCAAGCTTGCTGCCATTTTCTTGCGAGGGACACGCGGTATTGGCAGGGATAAATATGAGGAAAAAGGCCGTGATATTTATGACCTGCTCTGGTACATGGGCAAAAAGGTAGTGCCGGACTTTGATTATCTTATTGCCAAGGGCATTGATGTGAAAGACCCTCGTGCGCTGTTTGATAAGCTCACGCTTCAGATGAATAAAGTAAGCGATAAAAATCTTGAGCAGGATCTTGGGCCGTTGTTCGTGAACAAAACTTTTATCGGGAATTGGCTCAAAAATTGGCGAGAAAGTTATTTGCGGCTTTTGGATGACTATAAGATCCGCACAATAACAGAACTGGAAAGTATTGGCATTAATCAGGATTTCCACACTGATAATTTTTCTTTTGTATATTGGTATACGACCGAAGATGGCGGATCAGTCAGGATTGATTATCGGATCAGTAATTACTGGATTGATTTTCGAGAAGGAGATTTACAGATCAAAGCAGATAAAAAGTTAGATGATAAGATTGAATTTAGAAGCAATGGTAGGAGTAGCCGTAAGACTTCGGAGGAAAAACTCAAGCAGTACGCGACTCTTTTCTATCAAAAAAACGAGAAGTATTTCAAAAAAACTAATGATGTAATGCTCGGTGATGTCATTATTACTAAAGTTATTCGGATGACAGCTGAAAAACTCAATCAGAGAGAGCAAATTGTGCTTAATAAATCAGCTCTGTTATCGTGTGAACTTGATGATTTGTTGAAATAAAATGAGCCTGTAGTTGGTTTTTGAATGTTGATTTTTTCGGTTTGAGCGGGTAAAGTAAACATATTGGGTAAAGATAAATATAAATATGAATGAAATAATCTATATTCTTATAAATGAAGCAATGCCAGGTTATGTGAAGATCGGAAGAACCACTAATCTTGAGCAAAGAATTCGCTCACTTGATACAACCAGCGTTCCGCTTCCATTTGAATGTTTTTATGCTTGCACGGTAAAAGACGCAGTCTTTGTGAGAAGTCTTCAAAAAAATAGGAATGTTTTTGTTTTCGTTAACGATCAAGAGCAAATAAAACAACTAAATTATGAAAGTATTAAATACTTGAGACCAGATAAACTTTTTGCATGGATGTGTAAAGATGGTTGGTTTGATCCAAGAAAAGCTGCTTGGAATTTTAAAAAAAAGCGGGACCATGACCCAAGACGGACTGAGTACTCAAGCTAAAATTATAATTTACATTAATTAAAATGCCTTCATTAAACTGGATCGGAAAAGACGCAGTAATAAACCACGACAAAGAGGTTCCTTTTCGATTACTCAAAAAAATTAAATCGGCTTCGGTTGGTGATAACTCTCAAAATCTTATTATTCATGGTGATAACCTAGAGGCCTTAAAGGCACTCATGCCTTATTACATCGGGAAAATAAAATGCATTTATATTGATCCACCATACAATACTGGAAATGAAGGTTGGGTTTATAATGACAAAGTAAATTCGCCCAAAATTAAGAAATGGCTTGGAAAGGTTGTTGGACATGAATCAGAAGATCTTTGTCGCCATGATAAATGGTTATGCATGATGTACCCAAGATTAAAACTCTTATGTGATTTACTTCGTGATGACGGTGCAATTTTTATCTCAATCGATGATAATGAACACTGCCATTTAAAAATGATAATGGACGAAATATTCGGTATAGAAAATTTTGTAACTAATATTATTTGGCAAAAGAAATATTCGCAAAGTAATGACGCAAAATATTTTTCGTCAACTCACGATTTCATAATTTGCTATGCAAAAAATATTGAGAATTCTAATTTTAAAATCAATTTACTAGAAAGAACGGCTGAACAAGAAGCTCGATATTCAAATCCTGATAATGACCCAAGAGGACCGTGGATGTCTCAGCCTATACAGGTAAAGACACCTTCTGAGGCTTATATTTATCCGATAAAAACACCAATTGGAAAAACATTTATGCCACCAGAGAGCAGAAGTTGGCAATTTGGCTTAGAACGATATAAGAAGTTGGTGGCAGATAACAGAATTTGGTTTGGTGTTGACGGTAAAAATGTGCCGCGTATTAAAAAGTTTTTATCTGATGTCAAAAGTGGAATAATTCCAAAAACAATTTGGCTTTACGATGAAGTTGGTAGCAACGATGATGCAAAAAGAGAATTAAAAAATTTCTTTTCAGACAATCCATTTGCCACACCGAAACCGACAAAGTTGTTAAAAACAATCATTAAAATTTCATCTGGTAAGAATGACATAATTATGGATTCTTTCGCAGGCTCCGGCACGATTGGCCACGCTATTTTAGATTTAAACAAAGAAGACGGTGGCAATAGGAAGTTTATCATGGTGGAAATGGAAGACAAGGTTGCAAAAGACATTACTGCCGAACGTGTAAAAAGGTCAATCAAAAAATACGACTACAAGGACGGCTTTGAATATTGTGAATTGAGCAAGCCACTTTTTGACGAAGAAGGCCAAATCGAGGACACATGCGATTTTGATCAATTTGCAACCTATATTTACTTTACCGAAACACAGACAAACATTGATCCAGCAAAAGTATCAGGAAATTTTATTGGTGAGTATGTGAAAACCGAGTATTATCTGATCTATAAAGAAAAAGGCGAAAATGTGTTGAGCAAATCTTTCTTGAAAAAACTAAAAAAGAACGATAGCAAAAAGATTATTTACGCCGACAAGTGTTTGCTCGATGAAACCACGCTTGATAAATACAATGTTGTCTTCAAGCAAATTCCTTACGAAGTTAAAGTTTACTAACATAATTTGAAATATGAATAACAAATTTATCACCATCTTGAATTTTGAATGCAAAGACTGTAATCACAGAATTGGACAAATGGTAACCAACGGTATTGAAAATGAAGACGAGATAAAATGTCCACAATGTGGCTCAACGAATGTAACCTATGGAACGCTTTTAAAATAAAATCATGCAATACTTAAATCTCATTGGAATCGTGTTAAATTTTATCGGCTCACTTACCGTCGCATTTTCTGTTATAGAAAACCCCGGAGGGGGCCACCAATTAGTTAAAGGTAAAAAGGTTTTCTTAGCCTCAATTTTATTAAACAGATTCAGAATAGGCATTGGAATTTTTGCCTTAGGCTTTCTACTTCAATTCTTTTATAGCATTTTCGGCTAACTTACATGACTATGGAACTCAAAAAATATCAACAATCAGCGTTAGACAAGCTTAGGGCTTATCTCAGAGGCATAGAGGCTGTCGGACCAAAATATGCCTTCATGGGCGAAACCGACCGACCGTATCATGGCGACTTTTTCGGTGATGTGCCTTTTATTTGCGTCAAAATCCCGACTGGCGGAGGAAAAACCCTGGTCGGATGTCATGCCGTCAATGAAATTATGCGCTCCGTTCTCAAGCACAAAATGGATAGAGGTATTGTGATGTGGTTTGTGCCATCCGAAGCAATCAAAACCCAGACGCTCAAAAAGTTTAAAGATCGTAAGGATTGGCACAGACAAGTTTTGGACGAGGCATTTCAAAACGGCGTGCGCATTTTTTCAAACGAAGAAGCTCTGCGAATTAGAAAAGAGGATGTGCAGGACAATCTTTGTGTCGTCATTTCCAGTTTAGAGGCTTTTCGCAAAGAAAAAACCCTGCAAAAGAAGTATAAAGTCTATCAGGAAAATGGCGCACTCTTGAGCCATTTTGAAAATCTTGATGACCGAGACGATCTGGAAAAAGACGAAGAAGGCACAATCATAAACTCACTCGCAAATGTTGTCCGCATGAGCAATCCGCTTGTGGTGATTGACGAAGGACACAAAACCAAAACCGAGCTTTCAATGGATTTTTTGAATAGCCTGAATCCAAGTTTTGTTATTGAGTACACCGCCACGCCACGCTCCGGCAGTAATATTTTGGTGGATATTTCCCCTGCCGAACTCAAAGATGAGCAAATGGTGAAAATCCCGCTTGTGCTTGAAAGCTCCGCTCAATGGCAAAACGCCGTCGCCCGCGGGCTTGAGAAACGAGCTGAACTTGAGAAAGAAGGCAAAAAGAATACTGGCGAATACATTCGTCCGATTGCTTTAATTCAAGCCCAGCCAAAGAGCCAAACACAAAACAATGTGACGGTTGAGCAGATCGAAGAGTATTTGCTCTCCTCCAAAATATCCGAAGAAGAAATCGCTATCAAAACTTCCGACCGAAACGATCTTGAGGGCGTGGATTTGTTCAGCAGAAAATGCAAAATCCGCTACATCATAACCGTTAGCGCACTTGCTGAAGGTTGGGACTGTTCCTTTGCCTATGTTTTGATTTCCGTTGCTAACGTCGGCGCGAAAATCGCCGTTGAACAGATTATCGGGCGCATTATTCGCATGCCGTATGCCAAACGAAAGAAAAACGAAGCACTAAATCGGTCCTACATTTTCGCTTCCGCCAAAAACTTCAACGAAGCCGCCAGCAACATCATTTCAGGACTCGAAAGGAACGGCTATAGCAAGCTTGATTTGATCGGTGCTTCATCAAACGGCGACACAGCAGAAGACCCGAAAGAAGTGAAACGAGCCGTAAAAAAGGATTTTGCCGTACCGATGATGAGCTTGGAAGACGAAAAACTGACCTTTGAAGAACTAATCGGTGAAGATTTTGAACTTGCCAAACAAAACGCCGAATTTGATTTTGAAATTCATTATGACAATGACGGTCGCGCCATTATTGATATTGAGGACGACAACAAGTGGCACAAGGGCAAACAGCAAATACTCAATCTCACTTACCGCGACAAAAATTTTTCAAAACAAGAACTCGTGCAATGGCTTGATAAAAAGCTCCGTTTCACTCTGCTTGATAAACCGAACAAAGTAAAATTCATTGATAGAGCCGTCGATTATCAGCTCAAGCAAAAATCTTTGGCCGAGCTTTCCGTCAATCGGTACTTATTCCTTGATCGTTTGAATGAAGCCATAAATAGCGTGCTTGCGGCATACGCCAAAAAGCGTTTTGTTGAGTTTGTGGCCAAAAAGAAGATTGCAACCAAAGCATTTGAGAGTTTCCCGGAAACGATCACTCTCAAAGAGGAAATACCGCAAGAGTTCAACAAAAATTATTACGAGAAAATCGACAAGCTGAACAAGGAGGAATTGAATTTTGTTGAACGCCTAGACCTTGATAGCTTGCCGAATGTTGAGTTTTGGGTACGGAATCGTGAGAAACAAGACCCTTTCTATATTCTAGGCTGGCAGAAAAACAAATTTTACCCAGATTTTGTCGCCCTCACCAAAAAAGGCAACATCGTTGCCCTTGAATGGAAAGGCGAAGACCGAATCAGCAATGAAGACACAGTATACAAAGTCCTTATCGCTAACGAATGGGTAAAACTAGGCAATGGCAAACTCCATTTCTTTTTGGTTCACAATTGGAATGTGGAGGAAGTTTTGAACGAATTAAAAACGCTTTAATTATGGAATATTTAAGAATAAACTTCAATCAAATATTTAATTTCCTTCCTGATGGAAAAATTGAGCCAAAGGCGCTTATTCGAATTGGTGGAATTGAATTTGGACCGGGTGTTCAATTCAATAGAGGTGTTCAATTTGCTGGGGTCGATTTATTCGAATGGTCAGGAAAAGATTTAGCGGTTACACAAGAAGGTGGTGTATGGTTAATTCATGGATACTATGATTGAAGATCAAAAAATAAAGGCACAAAATGTGTTTGGTGGTGTCGTAAGAACTTCCAACGATTTTGTAAATCCTTTCGATCGTGAAGAACATGAGACTAAAGATAGGTCAAGAATTGCAAAAGCTCTAATATATTCCTTCTTGGCAGGAATAGGCATAATTTTGACATGTACACCAATTTATAATGCATTTGTAGCTACTGAAGTTCGCATTGATTTGTTCAATTTCCTAACGACATATTCTGGTATACTTGGCCCGTTTGTAGGGGTTATTGCTGGTTATTATTTTAAAAAATAATTTAAAGGCGTTGCCTTGATGGCAAGAAATTCTGTTTAGACGGAAATTGAAAAAAATAATGAATCCTTATATAAGTAAAGAAAATTATCATAGCTATTTTGTGGAAAATAAGGCGTTCTGTCATGTTTTAGATGAAATCTGTTTTTATATCTTTGCACATCTAGACCCTAATTCTTTTAAAGAAGAGTATAAAAGATTGTTAGATTATATCAAAAATTGTTAAGCTAGGATTAAATAAATATCAGGATTTGGTTTATAATGTTCGGTGGTCATGACACAAAACCTCTGTGTACAAAATTTATTTTGATGAATTTTATCCTTCCTGATAAAATAGAAAAAATTAAAGCTTTAAATCATCATATCCACTAGTATCTTCAAGATATGATCATACTAAAAAATAAATATGTATAATATGATTATTAAACAAGCCCCAGAGATAATACCGGTTTTAACAGACCCTGCTAATTTGTTGGTGAGCGTTGGTTTAGCTGTCGTTACTTTTTTAGCGTTGCTGGTCGCTTTGTTTCAAGAAAGGATAAGAAAATATTGGAACAGAGCAACTTTGGATATGGAAATAAATTTAACGCCGCCGGATAGCCACCAAATCGCATTATCAAATCGAAACGGTGAAATTGTTAGACAAACGATTTATGTCAGGGTTAAAGTAATTCACAAAAAAGGATCGGCTGGTGAAAATGTAGAAATTATGCCAATAAATTTTTTGCGTGTGGATGAGAATAATAATCTGTCGGTGTTGAAATATTTTTTGCCAATCAGCTTGGTTTGGAGTCATTTCCAACCTCGAACAAATACTATTCGCGTTCCTGCAAATTTGTTTAGACATTGTGATTTTGGTCACTTTATAAAATCTCAAAATGGAAACAAGTCAATTTTGCTATTAGATACAATAGTTCAATCCAATCCAGTCGCTGACGGCGAAATTCCAAATGTTATCAAGTCAGGTAAATATCAGTTTGAGTTATTGCTCAGTGGCGATAATGTCAAGACACTTCGGAAAAAATGGGAAATTGAATTTGAGAATTGGAGCGATAATGAAAGCGAAATGTTGAATAACAATATTAAAATTAGAGAAGCAAAATAATTTCTGAGGTGGCGCATTAGCTGTGCTGGCATAAAATTCAACATTGTCGGCGTTGACTTTTAAGGCAAAATTTGCTATAATTTTTATATAAATACTTAAAAATGGTTTCTATTTATGCTTTTCATCCTCAAACAATATTTAATCACTTTCGGCTGGGCGATTACCGGGGCTATTTCCATGGCTGTTTCGCTAGGAATTATGCTAAAAATACTGTCTTGGATTACGCCAATTGATGAATGGGAAGAATTGAAAAAAGGAAACATGGCTGTTGGAATTTTTCTTATGGCTGTAGTTATCGGAACCGCGTTCGTTATTGGTTTAACTGTAATGTCATAATTATGAGAAAGCTATCTATTATTTTCATCAGTGCAATAATTATTGCAGGCGCGCCATTTGGCGTATATGCGCATTCCGGCAGAACAAATGCCTCCGGCTGTCATAATGTTAACAAAACTGGAGAGTATCACTGTCACAATAATGAAGCTGATGTAAAAATTGCTAAAGAGGCGGCAAAGACACAAGCCAGGGGTTCTGCGCCAACAACTAGCGATAAACTAATTTGTGAAGCAGATGTTTATAATTGCTCTGATTTCTCATCACAAACTCAAGCGCAAAAAGTTCACGATACATGTATTGAAAAAATTGGAAATGACATTCACGGATTAGATGGAAAAGACAATGATGGATTAGCTTGCGAAAGCTTGTCGAAGTAAAAAGTTTAAGTTAATTTTTATCTTTGTAAACACGTCTTCTTTTAGAAGCCGTGTTTTGTTATACTATGGCCAATATGGCTACACTCTCTGTTCTAACTCGCAACCTTGGTTTTCAGGTTTTTGGCCGCGGCGCAGGCATTCTTTTGAGTTTGGTCTCTATTGGCATCTTGACCCGCCATCTTAATCCGGAGGGTTTTGGACAACTAACAACAGCTTTTGCTTTTCTTTCAATTTTCAGCATTATCATTGATTTTGGTTTAACCCTTACTTTAACGCAAATGATTTCCGAGCCGGAAGCTGATGAAAAGCGTCTTGTTGGCAACATTTTATCTTTGCGGCTTATTTTAGGTTTTATTTTTTTTACTGTGGCCCCGTTTGTTTCTTTGCTTTTTCCTTACAGTCCGCTTATTCGCTACGCAATTGTAATTGGCGCTGTCAGTTCTTTTTTCACATCAACATGCCAGGTTCTAATCGGCATTTTTCAAAAACATCTGATAATGCATCGCGCCGGCTTGGCGGAATTTACAGGCCGTGTTGCGTTGCTTGCGGCAGTGGCTCTTTTTGCATGGCAAGAACTCGGACTGCTTTGGATGATATTCGCTTTTGCAATTGCAAACATGATCCAGCTTTTTGCCACCCTGCTTTTGGCCAGATCTTCAACCCCGATTGTTTTAAAAATAGAGCCGAAAATTTGGCTTGCAGTCGCCTCGCGCAGTTGGCCGATAGGATTGTCAATAATTTTCAATTTAGTTTATCTTAAGGGAGATATTATTTTTCTTTCTATTTTCAGATCTCAATCCGAAGTCGGATTTTACGGCGCTGCTTACAAAGTTGTTGATGTTATTACAGCATTGCCTGTTATGTTTATGGGCATTGCTCTTCCGACTTTGGTCAGCTATTGGCACAAGCGGGCAATTTCCGATTTTAGATATTTAGTTCAACAGACCTTTGATCTTTTTTCTTTGATTGCTTTACCATTGGCTTTTGGAGTTCAAGTTGTTGGAGTGCAGCTTTTTGCGCTTATTGCCGGAGACAATTACGCGCTTTCCGGCAGCGTGGCCCGCTTGCTTGTTCCGGCCGCCAGCGTTGTATTTTTTGGCACGCTCTACGCGCATCTGATTGTTGCCGTACAAAAACAAAGAGCAATGATCTGGGCTTATGCATCAGTAGCCGCGCTTGCCACAGGAGGGTACCTGACAGTTATTCCGGTTTGGGGCATGTTCGGCGCGGCAGCGGTAACTATCGCCGCGGAATCTTTAATCGGCCTGATCGCTTTTATTGTAATTGTAAAAATGTCCGGAGCTTGGCCGCGGCTTGCTGTTTTTTCAAAAGCCGTACTGGCTTCAATAATTATGGTTCTTGCAATTATGCCAATCCGAGAGCTTCATGTTCTTTTGGTTACCGGCATTGGCGCTTTGGTTTATTTTATTGTTCTTTTGGCAATAGACGGCACAAATCGCAAAGCGCTTTTTTCACTTTTCAAAAATAAATTCAAACCATTATGATGCTTTACGGAACAATCCTTGCAATTCTCGCTGTTTGCTTCGCTTTCATCTGCTACAAAGACATAAAAATGTCAGCAGGGCTTGTTTTAATGCTTTTGCCTGTTTATCTTTTGCGTTTTTCAATCGCCGGTTTGCCGTTCACATTTTTAGAAGTAATGATTTTAATCCTGTTTTGTTTTTGGGCTCTTAAGCACAAAGGCATGCGAAGTTTTCCAAAATATTCAAAACAATTTTTGATTCCATCAGCAGTGCTTTTGGCTTCTGCTATTGCCGGAGTTGCTGTTTCGGATAATTTATTATCAGCACTTGGAATTTTTAAAGCGTATTTTATTGAACCAATGTTATTTTTTGCTGTTGCAATAAGCGTGTTTAGAACCTATGACGACATTCTATTCGCGCTATGGCGTTTGTGCGTTGGTGTGATTCTGATTTCGGTATTTGGAATTTTTCAATATTTTTCCGGCACGGCTATTCCTGTTCCGTGGGACATCGAGCGCAGGGTTACAAGCTTTTATACATTTCCGAACGCTGTTGGTCTGTTTGTCGCTCCTGTTGTTGCGCTGATTTTGCCGATTGTTGCGCGCGCGTTTGTTTCAATGAAGCCGAAATATTTTTTTCTTGCAATTTCCGCATCAGCATTAGGTGCGCTTGTGATAATTTTTGCAAAATCAGAAGCAGCTCTTGGAGCGCTTGCAATAGTTTTTCTTTTAATGCTAGTAACTTCCCGAATGGGCAGATTTGCCGCATTGCTTATTGTGCTCGCAACAACGATCACTCTTGCGTCAGCGCCCGCTTTGCGCGCAACAATAATTCAAAAAGCGGCTTTGCAAGATTATTCCGGCCAAGTGCGCTTGTCGCAATGGAGCGAAACAGCGGACATGCTCCGCGACCGGCCGATTTTTGGCGCAGGGCTTGCAGGATACCCAACAGCGCTCGCGCCGTATCACAAAGCAGAACAGTACGAGATTTTTCAGTACCCGCATAATATATTTCTAAACATCTGGACCGAGCTTGGCCTGCTTGGCCTTGCCGCCTTTGTTCTTTTTGCAATTCTTTCTTTGCGTCTTTTCGCTCGCGCGTGGAAAGACCGCCAAATGCGCCCTCTCGCTCTTGGCGCGTTTGGCGCCCTGCTTGTCATGTTCATTCACGGCTTGGTTGATGTACCGTATTTCAAAAACGATTTGGCGGTTATGACATGGATGATTTTTGCGGTTTTGGCAATGAGTTCTGTACCGGAATCGGAGGTTGACGGAAACAAAATTTTATAGTACAATTATTATATTATGACCTATAAATTTACGACGATCATTACTCAGGATGGCGGCTGGTATGTAGCCCGTTGCGTTGAGCTTGGTGTAGTGAGTCAAGGGAAAACAATCGAAGCGGCACAGAAAAATTTAAAAGAAGCTGCTGAACTCTTTTTGGAAGATCAACCATCTGTCAAAAAATTTCTGCCAAAGATGGCGCCGCTTGTAACAACGCTTGAGCTCAAGCATGCCTAAGATATTTTCCGGAAAACAAATGGTGAAAATTTTATGTCGTGAATTCGGCTTTTATTTTGTTTCACAAAAGGGAAGCCATGTTAAATTAAAAAAAACAGTCGGTGGCAGAACACTCTCTACAGTTGTGCCGATGCATCGTGAACTTGCGTATGGAACTTTGCGTGGCGTGCTGGAACTGGCTGAGGTTGAAGAAAAAGAATTTCGTAGTAAAATCTGACTTCTACGCCAGAGGTTGACCCCGCCTCTGGCGGTTAACATCCATTCTTTGGAGAGGTGGCTGAGTGGTTGAAAGCGCATGACTCGAAATCATGTATACCCGTAAGGGTATCGAGGGTTCGACTCCCTCCCTCTCCGATTTTGCACAGTTTGTTATAAGAAAATAATATTATTTGCGCATAGCCCAGCCGCTGTGTATAATTTCTTTACATTTAACTTGACAAGAAATCCTGCATTGTTTATAATTAACGCATGCTTTCAAAATTTATTCAAGAACAACGCAAAAAGCGCAGCTTGACTCAAGAATTTTTGGCGTCAGCGCTTAAAATCTCCCGCCCGACTTATATGCAGATTGAGCAAGGCGAGAGAGATTTAACTATTACAGAAGCGCAAAAATTGGCGGAAGTTTTTGATATTCCATTTGAAAATTTTTTGGAGGGGAAAGAAGACACAAAAACAGTCGTAAAGATTGTGGGTAAAAAGAAAGCGGCGCAAAAAGCGAATGATGAAATTCGCATCAGTGTTCCTCAAGAAAAAGCAGAAAAGTTTGAGCAGACGCTTTTGTATATTCTTGCAAAAATCGGCGGAAAGCCGAACATTGGACAGACAGCGCTCTATAAATTGTTGTATTTTATTGATTTTGATTACTACGAAAAATTTGAAGAACAGCTTATTGGCGCCAAATATATCAAAAATCACTATGGACCGACCCCTATCATGTTTGCAAAAATAATGGACAACATGGAGAAATCGGGAAAGGTTGAAAAGCTAAAGAGCAAATTCTACAAGCATGAACAGACAAAGTATCTCGTAAACCCGAACGAATCGCTTGATTTATCAGCTCTTTCAGCTCAGGAGCTTGCTCATATTGACTGGGAAATTGACCGTCTTGGCGACTTAACGGCTGTGCAGATTTCAGCGCTGTCTCATCTTGATACCCCATGGGTCGCGGCAAAAGACAGAGAGATGTTGGAATACGAACATGTATTCTACAGGCCGGAACAAACTTCCGTTAGGCAGTATGAACAACTTTAATGCCATATCAAAATTTGAAAAAGAATTTGAGCGACTTTTAAAAAAATATAATACACTGCATGAAGATTTTGAAAAGTTCAAAAAAGTCCTTCAGACCGCTCCGACAGGAGTTGGGAAGAATTTTGTTGCTATACATTCTTCGCAGTCCGTAAAAATTATAAAGTCCCGCATGGCATGCCGCGCGCTTCGCGATCGTTCTTTGCGTATTGTCTATGCTTATAATGACCAGAACCAGCGCATAGAGTTTATAGAGATATATTATAAAGGCGAAAAAGAAAACGAGGACAGAGAGCGAATTAAAGAATATCTAAAAAAATAAAACAATTTTTATGCATGGCTACATAACAAACATTGAAAAAGCGACTAAAGAAAATACTGATTATCGCCGCGTGCTCTACACCGGCAAAAACAGCCAGTTGGTTCTTATGGCGATTCAGCCGGGCGATGAAATCGGCGAAGAGGTTCACACGCTTGATCAGTTTATTCGTCTTGAACAAGGCGAAGCAAAAGTTGTGCTGGATGGCGCGGAGCACGATGTTAAAGCAGAAGACGCAATAGTAATTCCGCAAGGCACAAAGCACAATGTAATTAACACCGGCGCATCAGTTTTGAAACTTTACTCAATCTATTCTCCGCCAGAGCACAAAGACGGCACAGTACACGCGTCAAAGGCGGAAGCTGTTGAAGAACACTTTGATGGAAAGACAACTGAATAAACTAAAAAATAGCATCTAAAAAATATGGGTGCTATTTGTTTTGTTTTTTGTTAAAAAATGGTAAAATACTTCAAAGCAACTCGCGCTATGGCAAAAAAGAACAAAAGACAAGTTACTAAAAAAAATAGCCAGTTAAACTCGCTGATTCTTAGAAGAGCAACTGATGCGGTTCCAAAAGTGCCGATTGATTTTACTGTTTCTCAAACACAACAATATTTGTTTAAGAATATAAAAAAAATTCAAACTGTTTCTTACATATATGTAGTAGATTCTGGTAAGCGGCTTGCTGGAGTTTTCTCAATTAAAGAATTGTATAGGCATTCAGGCACCAAAAAAATTAGCGATTTTTGCTGTATTGATCCTATTGTAACCGTTTCTCCAACAGACAGCGAAGAGCGCGCCGCATATCTCGCGCTCCAACACAACATAAAAGCAGTGCCTGTTATAGATAAGAATAAAATTTTTGTTGGTGTTATACCAAATGATCAAATATTAAAGATTTTGCAGCGCGATATGCGCGAGGACTTGCTTCACATGGCCGGTATCAGGCGTGCGCATGCGGAAATTGATGATGTAATAAAAATACCTTTGTTTCAGGCAGTTAAGCACCGCATACCTTGGCTGATACTTGGATTAATTGGAGGGCTGGTTGCAGCTGGAATAGTCGGACTATTTGAAGAAACGCTTGAGAGAAATTTAATTCTAGCTTCGTTTATTCCGCTTGTTGTCTATATTGCTGATTCAGTTCGCACACAGCTTGAAGCATTTGCTATTCGCGATATAACATTATATAGAAAACTAGAAATTGGAAAATATGTTACAAAACAAATGGCAATAGTTTTGATCACAGCATTAATTTTAAGTATTTCAATACTAATTTTTGGACAGATATTAAATTATGAACTAATTATTTCAGTCGTATTGGGTCTGGCGATTTTTTCTGCAATTTCTTCGTCAGTTATAACAGGAATCGGCGTCCCGTTTCTTTTTCGCAAAATGCACATTGATCCTGCTAATGCCAGCGGTCCTATTGGGACAATTCTGCAAGACATAACAAGCGTTTCTGTTTATTTCTTAATAGCAACTGCAATTTTAACTTAATTTAATTTTCCATATGGCTTGGTTTATTTCTGCGATCCTTTTTCCAATTCCGCTTATTAATCTGTGGCTTCATGCGTTTTTGCCGTTTTGGAGGCGCCACAAGCGTTCATTCCCTTTTGTCGCTCTAATTTTTTGGGTGGCGTCGTTCTTTTGGTTTAAAAAACTTAGTGTTTTTTCACCAGACGCATTTGCGCCAACCGAAACAATGGTCTTGGTTGGTTACGCTTTAATGATTATTGGATTTCTCTTTGTAATCTTGAGCGTTCTCACACTCGGGATTAAACGATTTTTTCTTGTTGCAGTACTGGATCCAAAGGGTGTGGAGCAAGTGCGAATTAAGATTGGTGTTTTTCGCCACTTTCCGCACCCGGCCTATGTTGGCTATCTAATTGTAGCAGCAGGCAATTTTCTTTCTTCCGGAGCGATCTATCTTGGCGGCGTGCTGATTTTTCTTCTTTTTTTAATGCCAATAATTATTTTGCTTGAAGAACATGAACTAGAAAAGCGTCTTAACATATGAAAAAAATCACGCTTTTTTCTACAGCATTGCTTTTAGGTATTTTTGCATTTATAGTATTTTACTATAATTTTTTTGTTGGATTGCGCCCGGCGATTATTTCTCCAAAAAGCGATATTGCGGAAATAATTGAGAAATCAGACATAGCAGCGCAAAACAATACGGATTTTCCTCTTGCATTGCCAAAAAATTTTTCAATTTCAATTTTTGCAAAGGACTTGGGAAAGCCAAGGGTTATTGCATGGGGTCCGACAGGCGAGTTTCTTGCAAGCTTGATTGATTCCGGCAAAGTAATCGCGCTTAAGGACAGTAACGGCGATGGGTATGCTGAAACAAGCTGGACTGTCGCAGACGGGCTAAACAAACCGCACGGCATCGCTGTCCGGTGCCGCGACAAGTGCGAGCTGTATATTGCAGAAGAAAATCAACTTTCTGTTTTTGACTGGGACAGTGAAAATCGCCGCGCCATTAACAAGCGAAAAGTTACGGATTTTCCAACAGGCGGCAATCATGCAACCAGAACCATAATGTTTCGGCCGTATCCATACGAAGACGAGCTATTAATTTCAATCGGATCATCGTGTAATGTTTGCATTGAATCAGACCCGCTTCGTGCGTCCATTCAGGTGTTTAATGTTAAAACAAACGAATCGCGTATATTTGCAACAGGTTTGCGTAATTCAGTTTTTATGAGCGCTCATCCTGTAAGCGGCGAAGTTTGGGCAACAGAAATGGGCCGTGATTGGCTTGGAAATGATTTGCCTCCAGATGAAATCAATATAATCAAAGACAGCGTGGGCCCCTCGACAAGCTCGGGGCGAAATTCGATTCCGAATTTCGGCTGGCCTATTTGTTACGGAAAAAATATTCATGATAGCGAATATGATAAAAATATTTATGTGCGCGACCCATGTGCAGATAAAGAACCATCGCTCTTTGACATTCCTGCGCATTCGGCTCCGCTTGGCTTGGCGTTCTTTCCAGAAGAGGGCTGGCCAGAGGAGTATTGGTATGATCTTTTGGTCGCGTACCACGGTTCATGGAACAGCACAGAGCCGGTTGGATATAAGCTCGTTCGATATGATCTGGATGCAGAAGGTAAACTCCTTGGCGTCTCGGATTTTATCTCGGGTTGGCTTCAAGATGACGGCTCATCGCTCGGCCGTCCGGTTGATATTTTGATTCAGCCGGCAGGCACGATTTATGTTTCTGATGACAAAGCTGGCGTGATTTACAAAATCCAGCGCGAGACCGACAAGTCAAATCTTATTCGCGTTTTTGATATTGAACAGTATTCAAAAATAGAGAGCCCTTTAATTGTAAGCGGGGAAGCGCGCGGGTATTGGTTTTTTGAGGCCTCGTTTCCTGTTCGAGTTATTGATTCAGACGAAAAAGAACTTGGCGTTGGAATTGCGCAAGCAAAATCAGAATGGATGACGCAAGATTTTGTGCCATTTGAAGTTACAATTGAATTTGTAAAACCAGAAACAGAAATTGGCTGGATTGTATTAGAAAAAGACAATCCGTCCGGCCTGCCAGAAAACGCGGATGAATTGCGCGTGCCTGTTAG